>Ga0315316_10000071_pt1 | contig 48981 bp, 46 predicted proteins | sample M160m3416metaG_FD_203702 | JGI IMG/M metagenome (GOLD analysis project Ga0315316, IMG submission 203702) | Ammonia-oxidizing marine archaeal communities from Monterey Bay, California, United States - M1 60m 3416 | ecosystem: Environmental > Aquatic > Marine > Intertidal zone | place: USA... | reverse complement strand
TTCCTGTTGCACCTGTTGCACCTGTAACTAAAATATTTATATTAGCTCCTTAGAATAATAATAATTATGAAAATAATTATAAACCTATCAATCAGACTAATTATTCAAATACATGATGTCAGAATTACCTATCTAAAACATTTTCCAACTATTTTTCCAACTTTTCCAACCTTAAATTCGTAATTCATCTGCTAAAATTAAATCTATCTAAGAGTGGTCCCGTGGTGTAGTGGCCTAACACGCCTCCCTGTCAAGGAGGAGATCGGCAGTTCGAATCTGCTCGGGATCGCCATAAAAAGCAATTTCAAATAATTTTTTTTAATTTTGAATTAATATAGTAATCACCGATGGTTTCAAAATGATACATTCGTCCCTGAACCTGCTGAGATATAGCTAGCATATCTTGAAAGTATCTTTGAATTTTATTGAATTTGAAAATTGATGAAGATCCTAAAAGGTTATACATTTTTTTTACTATTTCTTCAGAAGCTCTTATTGCATGTGTTGATGCTAATCTTAGATCTGCTAATAATTCATCTTCTAAAAAAACACCATCACTTACTACTTCCCAAGTTTTTTCAATTGTATTATCCAAAAATGATTTAGAAGCTTTATAGAGGCCTTTTGCAATACCTATTTCTCTTAAAAATACTTGTTCTTCAGATAGTTTTTTAGCATTTACTCCTTTTTTACTTTTAGCAAAGTCTAAGGCATAATTTATAGAAGAATTTGCTAGTGACAAAGCAATAGTTGAAAAACCAGAACCAAATTTCAGATCTCTTGGAATTTTATACAAAGGCCCAGATTCATATAAATTCAATCGGTCATAGAAAATATTTTCATTTGGAACAACTTTGTTTTTTACTGAAAAACTATAGCTCCCAGTTCCCCTTAATCCACTTACATCCCATACATCTTCTAGCTGAACTGTTGATGTAGGGAACATAATATTTTTATTTTGTTTGTTTTTATCACTGAATATTCCTAAAACCCATGTGGAGTGTTTTATTCCGCTACTAAAAGACCATTTTCCTGAAACTAAGGAATCAGATTGATTTTCTTTTACGTCATTTTCAACAGGAGGTCCATTTGTAATAATTGCTTTAGGGTCATCGAAGATTTTTTTAGCTAATTTTTTTTCCATGAATGCAGCGTTTGTTGAAAGAACATTACTTTGATTTATACACCATGCAATACTTGCATCTTTTGAAGCTATTTCAAATAAAATTTCTAAATATTCAATAAAATCCATTTCAATCCCATTTAATGATTTTGGTAATAACAATCGAAAATAATTTTTATTGATTAATTCAGAAAGTAACTCATTAGGAATTTCTCGTTTTTCATCTATCTCTTCAATAGAGTTTTCGATAAGTTTAATTGTTTTAGTATCAATCATGGATATTTTTTTTTATCTAAATATATAATAATAGAAAAATAAGATTTCATAAAAAAAATGATTGATTTTTCCACAATAAAATTCGAAATATTAGATAGAATTGCGATCTTGTCTTTAAACAGACCAGAAAAATTAAATGCTATGAATTTTCAGATGATTCAAGAGTTAATTGATTGTACTTCAAACATTTCAAATGATGATCAAATTAAATGTTTGATCTTAAGAGGAGAAGGAAAGGCTTTTTGTTCTGGTGCAGATTTAAGTTCAGGTGAAAAAAAATGGAAAGATACAGAAGAAAGCTTGAATAAAGGGTATTGGCCTATATTCAATAACATAATTTCTATGCCAAAACCAGTTATATCTTCAATAAGAGGAGCAGCGGCTGGAATAGGAAGCGCATATTCTATGGCTTGTGATTTGACAATAATGTCAAAAAAATCCTACCTATTGCAGCCATTTAGCAATATTGGTCTTATACCTGATGGAGGTTCCCATTGGCTTTTGTATAGTATGCTAGGTTATAAAAAGGGATATCAAATAGCAATAGAAAATGAAAGAATATCTGCTGAAGAATGTTTAAATATAGGTTTAGCAAACAAAGTTGTTGAAGATGAAGACTTAGAAGAAAAAACTATTGAATGGGCTCAAAAAATTTCTAAACAATCTTTTCAATCATTGATGTATTCAAAAAAGATAATGAGAGATCTTAGTAATAAAACCTTTTTAGAAACTTTTAAAAAAGAAGCTGCGATCCAAAAAAAGCTATCTGGTTCTGATGATAATTTGGAAGGGGTTAAAGCATTTATAGAAAAAAGAAATCCAGAGTTCAAATAAATTTTATTTTATAAAATTTTCTCCATCCCAAGAGTAATCATCATATTTAAACTTTTCAAAATCATCTAGATTAGTTATGCAATTTATACTTAGAAAGTTTATGAACTGGCCTTTTACAACTTTTCCATGGTGTCCTGCTGATACTAATTTATCTCCTTTTTTAATATAAAAATTTACTTTTTTTATATTTTTATGTTCATATGCTTTTCTATGAATTTCAGGTAATAAATCAATTATCAAATCTTCTTTATAAATTTCCTTTGTTAAAAATGGACTCCAAAATTTAGTTAATCCTAAAACGTTCATTTTCAACTTATAATCTGGAATTAGAGTATTTGGTTTTACCATTCCAAATAATCCACTAAAGATACGTATATTTGAATTAAAATAGATCTTTGATTCTTCTGAAAAGCTTTTCCAATCAATTTGGTTGTATACTACTCCCGTATATCTTTCTATTGCCATAGAACATTCACTTGAAAATACCTCAAGGTTTTTCTTTTGCAATTCTTTGCTTTTTTCTAATGAAGTTCCATAAACTTTTTCTATTTCTTCATTATTATTTTTAAGTATTTCAATTATTTGTTTAACTTTTTCTGAAAAAATAAAATTAGTTTCTGTAAACTTGGTTGAAATTGTATTTTTTGAGGATTTACCTTCACTAGGAGGAATAAGAATTAACATTTTAATTTTAAATTTTCTGAATTTTCAATATTTATTTCTTTTAATTTATCAAAAGGTTTAAATCCAAGAACCTTGCTATAAAAATAAAGCTCAGATTCTAAAGATGAAATTATATTTTTAGATTGACGAAACCCGTGCTGTTCTCCTTTGTACATTATTAAAGAAAAAGGGATTTTTTTGTCTCTTAGTCCTTGTGCCATTATTTCTGCTTGAGAAGGAGGGACTATCTTATCTTCTGTTCCCTGAAATATTATCATTGGGCATGAAAGCTGATCTGTAAAATTTATCGCAGATCTTTCATAATACTTTTCTTTTTCTTTAGGATATTTTCCAATTAATGACTCAAGATATTTAGATTCAAACTTATGGGTATCATCAATAAATACTGATAAATCGGCAATTCCGTAGTAAGTAGCACCTACAGCAAATCTATCATGGAAAGTAAGAGCATTAATTGTTGTATATCCACCAGCAGACCCTCCTTTTATAGCTACTCTTGATGAATCTACAAGTCCTTTTTCAGAAAGATAATCTACTGCTGATATACAATCATCTGTATCGTATACACCCCAGTTTCCTTTCAATGAATCTCTGAACTTCTTTCCATACCCGGTTGACCCCCTGTAATTTACATCAACAACAGCAATGCCTCTGTTGGTCCAATACTGGATTGAAAAATTTAATGCATTGCTGGTTGCAGAAGTTGGACCTCCGTGGCTTATTACTAGTAAAGGGGGTTTTTCCTCAGATTCTCCTTGAAAATTTTTATTTTTAGGCTTGTAAAAATACCCGTATGCAATTGCATTTTGTGTGGTAGGAAAAGAGATTTCTTCAGGAATAGAAATTTCTTTGATATCTATTTTTATAGGATTAGATTCTTTAATAGTTTCTTCCTTTTTTTTCATCAGGTCATAAGAAACTATTTCACTATTTGAAACAGGCGATGCTCCTATGTACAAAGCTTTATTGTCATGATGTGTTAAATCTCCAATAGAAGTATGTAAAACTTCTATTTCTTCAATTATTTCACCTGAAATATTTATTTTTCTAATCAACCCTTTATTCTTGTTTTTTGAGGAACCTCTCAAGTAAATATAATCATCTTTTAAGAAATATGTTCTGACGCCAAAATTCCAAGCAGGTTCACCATGGTCAGTTTCTTCAACCAATATTCTAGAGTTTTTATTTTCTGAATATTTTTTTAAATTCCACCAGCCATTTTCATCACTTATATAAATCAGTTCTCCATTTTCTGTCCATTCTGGTTGAATAATGCTTATATTTTTTGATCCATCAATAAACTTTTTTTTTGATAAACCATCTGAATCAAAATTTGCAACAAAGAGTTCACTTCCATCCCAAGGCATATTAGGGTGATCCCATTCCAACCAGCAAATCTCATTATTTACAGTATTTATCCTTGGGGAAGAGTAAAAATCTCTACCTGTACACAATAGTAATTGAGTGTTTTCTATCGTAGAAATTGCAACTAGTTCATTTTTAGCTTCATCTTTTTCGAAATGAGTTTCTCTTACGCAAAATAACCATTTTTCGTCATTGGATAAGGTTAAATCGCTATACCTTATAGCTTTTTCAAATGGAGGCTCAATTGTGATAGGGGTAATATTTTCTTCATCTGCCTTATATATTCTTTGATCATCCCAATTAGTAAAATAAATATTTTTTTTACCAACTGCGAATGAACCTCCTCCATATTCATGAACGGCATTTCTTGAATTGAATTCTTTTGGAATTACATCTGATATTTTTCCATCAGATGATTGTTTTACTATTACATATCTTCCAGATTCCTCTGGTCTTCCTTCTAAAAAATAGAGTTCTGACCCATTTGATCTTATTTCGCTGAATCTTAAACCACCTTCAATTATTTTTTCAGGAGTTATTTTAGATTCCCAAGATCCATAATGAGATTTTATTTTTGATTTCATTTTTTATCCTGTTTACTTTAATTTATAGAATATTTAATAATGTAAATTTCATTAATCTATAATAACCTATCTACAAGTAAATTATTTTGGAGAGACGATGAAAAAAGTAACATTCAAAGATGTTCCAAAGATTGCAAGAACTGAATCTTTGTTTACAGACACAGTTTATGCTCAATCAATTTTAGAACATGAAGATAGTGACAATTTTAATTTTGCAATTGTAAATTTTCCTGAGTCAGCTAGAACTAAGTTTCATATTCATTCTGGAGATCAGATTTTGATAATCACTGAGGGCGAAGGAATGGTTTGTAATGAAGAAATTGAGCTTAATGTCAAAAAAGGCGACATGGTATTAATCAATGCAGGAGAAAACCATTGGCATGGGGCTAAGGAAAACACAACAATGTCTCACATAACCATTACGGTTAGTGGTAGTACAACTGAAGTAACTGAAGATTAATTATGGGTTCTGACGTTATTTTGAAACTTGAAAATGTCTATAAGCATTTTGGAGGAGTAAAAGCCGTTAATGGTGTAGATTTTGAAGTTTCTTCAAATAAGATAACAGGATTGATTGGACCTAATGGAGCAGGAAAATCTACAGTTTTTAACTTAATTACAGGATTTTCTGAGATTGATGAAGGGTTTATTTATTTTTTAGATGAAGATATTTCTTACGCTTCACCTCAAAAGACTGTGGATATTGGTATAGTTAGAACTTTTCAAATACCAGGAGAATTAAAAACAATGTCAGTTCTTGACAATTTATTAGTTTCTCCAAGACATCATCCAGGAGAATCTTTGCTATTTGGATGGTTAAATCGATCTAAGGCTAAAAATTTTGAAAAAAAGACACTGGAACTTGCAAAAAAAAACCTTGAAATAGTCGGATTGACTCATTTGATGAATGAAAAATCAGAGAACCTGTCTACAGGCCAAAAAAAATTATTAGAATTAGGAAGAATTTTAATGATGAATCCAAAATTGATTTTACTAGATGAACCTGCCGCAGGAATTAATCCAACTTTGATAAAAAACTTATCAAAAGTTATTTTGGATATCAATAAAAAACAAAAAATAGATTTTTTGATAATTGAGCATAACATGGAATTTATAATGTCAATTTCTGATGAAATAATAGTTATGGCTGAAGGAGAGACACTGGTTAAAGGTTCTCCTAAAGAAATTCAAAAAAACCAAAAAGTTTTAAATTCATATTTAGGATACAGTCAAAATGACTAAACATACTACAGCCTTAAAAGCTAAAAATATTTCTGCTGGGTATGGTGAGCAGATAATTATAAGAAATATAAGTTTAGATTTATATGAATCTACTATAACAACTATAATTGGCCCCAATGGATGCGGAAAATCTACTTTTTTAAAATCAATTTCTGGAATAATAAATCCAATTGAAGGTGATATTGAAATATATGGGAACAATGTTTCTGACCTAAATACATTTGAACTTTCACAAATAGGATTAGGATACGTTCCTCAAGCTGAAAATATTTTCCCCTCATTATCTGTGGAAGATAATTTAAAAATGGGAGGATACATTTTAAAAATAGATCAATATAAGAAAAATTTAGATTACGTTTTAGAAATGTTTCCAGATTTAAAAGATAAACTACCAGATTCATCTTCTAATTTATCAGGAGGTCAAAGACAAATGCTTGCTTTATCTAGAGCTTTGATGCTTGATCCAAAAATAATTATGCTTGATGAACCTACAGCTGGTTTGTCTCCAATCATAGTTGATGAAGTATTAGAAAATATAACTTTTTTAAAAAAATCTAATTTATCCGTTTTATTGGTCGAACAAAATGCAAAAAAAGCTTTATCAATATCAGATTATGGGGCAGTTTTTTCATTTGGTAAAAAAGTTATTGAGGATGATGCTTCTAAAATATTAAGTGATAAAGAAATATCTAAACTTTACTTAGGAGGATAAATTTTGAAATATATTGACTTGATTTTTGAAAACAAAACAATTGTAGTTTTATTTTGGATTATATTAATTTTATCTCTATTAAAGCCTTGGTTATTTGTTAATGGAGTCCTAATAGGTTCTTTGTATGCGTTGGGTTCGATTGGACTTTCTCTGATTTATGGGAACTTAAAATTTGCAAACATGGCACATGGAGATTTTATGACGTTATCTGCTTATGTTGCCTTGGCACTACTTTTATTCTTTTTTCCAAATAGTGAACAATCTGCATCAGTGGGCCCATTTACGTTTAAATATGAATTATTAATAGTTATACCTTTTACTGTAGTGCTGATTGGCCTTTTAGCAGTTTTATTTGATAAATTGATTTTTAAAAAACTTAGAGATTTGGGAGCTGCTCCTGCAGCAATTGCTTTAACTTCATTAGGTTTAGCAATTGGACTTAGAGGCATGATTCAATTTATATGGGGGACAGATTCTACAAGCTTTCCAAGAGAGTCAAAACTCTTTTGGGATTTGCCTTTTAAAATAAAAATACCCCCGGATATGTTTTTTTGTTCAATTGTAGCTTTTGTAATAGCTGTAGTTTTTTATTTTGTACTATTTAAAACAAAATTAGGGAAAGCAATAAGAGCAACTTCTGACAATCCAGATCTTGCAAGAATTACGGGTATTAATACTGAAAAAATTATTTTATACATTTGGTTTATTGGAGGGATGTTAGCAGCAACTTCTGGCATTCTTATAAGCGTGCAGCAAGCAATTATTACACCTGTTATGGGTTGGAAAATATTAATTCCATTGTTTGCAGCAGTTATAGTTGGGGGAATAGGTAATCCAATAGGAGCTTTAATGGGCGGTCTTTTGATTGGAATTACAGGAGAACTTGCCACTGGTTGGATAAATCCATCATATAAGCCTGCAGTTTATTTCTTAGTGTTATTAATTGTTTTATTATTACGGCCCAATGGAATATTGGGCAGAAAAGAAAGGCAATTTTAATGGAGTCTATTCTATATTTTTTAATAGGGTTTTTTATTATGAGTGGAATTTATTCTGTTTTTTCTGTAGGACTAAATATCCAATGGGGACATACTGGGCTCTTTAATATAGGTATTGCATCCTTCTTTTTACTTGGTTCTTATACGGCTGCTATAATTTCTAGTCCATCACCAAGCCTTGAAAAATATGAAGAATATTTGTGGGGAGGAAATTTATCTCAACTCACTTTAATTGGGATCGATTTTTGGTTTCCTTTAATTTTAATTATATCTGCCTTGATTTGCGTTATTGTAGCGATTCCTCTCGCGTTAATTACTATTAGATTAAAAGAAGATTATTTAGCGTTAGTCACACTTGGCCTAGCTGAAACTTTACGTATTATATTCGTAAATGAGTCATGGCTTGCAAATGGTACTAGAGGGCTTTATTCGATCCCACGTCCGTTTGATTTAATTGATAGAGGTAATTATGACTATATTTATTTTGTACTAGTTATGATTACACTGGGTATAGTTTACCTTATAGCGGAAAGAGCCACTAATTCACCCTGGGGCAGGGTTTTAAGAGGAATTAAAGATAATGAAAATACAATGATTTCAAGTGGAAAAAATGTTCTAAGGTTTAAAGTAGAAGCATTTGCCTTTGGGGCAGGAATAATGGGTATTGGAGGCGCTTTATTTACTCACGGAAAAAGATTTATTGATCCTATCACATTTGAGCCTATGTTAGCGACCTTTATTATTTGGAGTATGTTAATGGTTGGAGGAAGCGGTAATAACAGAGGAGCTGTTTTTGGTGCATTTTTAATGTGGGGGATTTGGACTTTTACTCAATTTTTACCAGGATTCTTAAGTGATGCAAACTTAAGATTTGTATTTGTTGGGCTTATAATAATTTTGTTTCAATTATATAAACCAAATGGAGTAATCCCTGCTAAATAGCAAAGATTACTCGCAAATGTTCTATACTATGGGGATTCAAATCTTTCAGTTGAAGTAACCTTACCGCCTTCAATTGTCCATATTTCAATAGTGTTACTTACATCACCATTTTCATCAATTTCTTGATCACCAGCAACACCAACATAATCTATGTCTTTCCCATCATTTATTAGCTCTAAAGCTTTAGCCATATCTCCAGGGCCAACTTTTTCTCCTGGCGCATTTGCTACAAATCTTAGTGAATCTCCGTCTACTGTATCTGTACCTGACTTAGCCATAGCTAATGCAAGTAGAATTGCACCATCAAAACCTTCTCCAATAAATGGATTAGTAGGTAGTTCACCATATTTTTCCTCATAAAGAGATGCAAATGTTGATTTAGCATCAGAATCAGGTGCTCCAGGTGCAGTACCATACATACCTTCAAATTTATCAGCGCCTAGCTCATCAAACATTTCTTGATTCTTGGTTCCATCAACAAACATAAAATCTCCTGTGTAGCCACTTTCTATAAGCTCTCTAAGGTAAACAGCTGCTGATTTTGGATAACTCATTGCAATAATTACATCAGGCTCATGATCTGTAATAGCTTTATCTATTTCTGATTTATAAGAAGGCTGTTCTTGCTCATGAGGAATCTGTGATTCACAGTGCCCGCCTTCATCTTCAAATGTTGAAGTGAAAATATTATTTAATCCTTCACCATATGGATTGTTTACATATATTGTTGAACAATGCTCATAACCTAAACTTTTTGCCAATCTTGCTAAAACAACTCCTTGAGCGGCATCAGATACTGTTGTTCTGAATACAGTGTCATTATCATCTAAAACAGATATCGCAGGACTTGTAGAAGCAGGTGATACAATTACCATTCCAGCAGGAATAGTTTTTGCTTCTGCAACAGCCATTGTTACACCACTAGATAGAGAGCCAACAATACCTCCAACTTTATCTATCTCAATCAACTTACCAGCAGCTTCAGTAGCAACATTTGGACTTGTTCCACTATCAGCATGAACAACAGTCACATCTCCACCATTAACTCCACCAGCATCATTTATTAAACCTACAGCCAAATCAACACCATTTTGTATTGGAGGGCCGTAAGCACCTAAGTCACCAGTTTCGTCCAGTAAAGTACCTATTTTTGCTCCTCCTCCAGAGCAAGCTGTAAGTACAAATAATGCAGAAGTGACTAAAATTATTATTTTTTTCATCATATCTCCTTGATTATAAAAATTGTTATGCCACAAAGACATAATTAATTAGATTTTATAATAAGACTATTGAAAAGTCTAAGTAATCTATCCTAATCGTCCATTCCATTCATCTAAATTTTCATATTTTTTTATCAAGGAGCTAAATCTTTTTTCGGAGTCGTCTTTAGGGTAAAAATTTAGATTATTTCTTGCTGATTCAAGGGACCAAAATCTTCTTGTGTTGTCACTTACTCCATAAACAACTAGAAAAGGAACATTATGTAAATCTCCTTTTATTTTTTCAGCTGAGACAGCTTTGTCAAATAAATCACTTAGATCATTTTGGCTTATGTAAGCTCCAAGATGACGCTTTATGTTTTTAACGCCTTCTCCATTTTTATTGCTTATAAATTTATTATCTTGAAGCGATTCATCTATTTCTCTAGGAAAGCCTATTCGAACATGTACAAATTCTATTTTTCTGCCAAATTTTCCTGAGGCATAAGGTATAGAAAGTAATTCATATGAAGCTTTAGACCAACCATAAAAATTATCAGAATAAGGAATCATGTTAGTGTTTACAACATCTAATTTTTTTTCGTGAATTTCATGATGTTCATACCAATCAGCTGCGTGATTAGAAGATGCTACGATGACCCTGTCAATATTTTGAGTAAGAGCTGCTTTATATATTTTATTTGCCATAATTATATTTTTATTCTCCTGATCAAAAGCATCTATCTCATTATTTGTATCATTGGGATCTCTTTCCTGATCAGCTCTTATATATGCAAGATGAATGATAAATTGATGCCCTATTACTATTTTTTCAATATCATTAATTGAAGATTCAGACAGATTGATTTTGATAGTTTTTGAATTAAAGCTTTTGTTAAATTCAATATCAACTAAAGTCAGGTCAAATTTTTTTTCTAAATGAGGAATTATTTTCGAGGCTACATATCCATTGGCGCCTGTTATAAGTACTTTTTTCATAATAATTTCTTTATTCGTTAGGTCCAAACTCTATAATTTTCATAACAGGATTATTGTCAAGGTTATATATAGTATGGTCCCCATTTTTCTTAAGTTCATCCCAGTATAACTTTATTATTTCCTTTTTATCTTTTTGGTAATTTCCAGAATCAATAACATTTATTAGTTCATTTGGATCTGCTTCAAGATCATATAACTCATCAAAATCAAACCCATTAAAAATATATTTAAGATTTTTGTACCACAGAACTCTTTGTTTTAGCTGAAGTCTTGTTCCGTCATATTCTGCAAAACACTTATCTATAGTATTAACTTCATCCGTGCACAAAATATTCTTAAATGATATTGAATCTATATTTTTTATCTCTTCAGATTCCAACAAATCTAAAATTGTGGGACATAAATCCATACTTGAAACAAGATCTTCTGAAACTTTCTCTTTTTTAATATCGGGGCCAGAAATAATCATAGGTATTCTATAAATTTCTTCAAAAGCAGCTAAATTTTTTGCATATATTCCATGTGAGGCCAAAGCTTCACCGTGGTCTGATGTAAAAATAATTAATGTATTGTCCAATTCGCCTTTTTCTTCAAGCAAGTCAATTATTTTTCCATATTCATAATCAATTTCAGTGATCATTGCATAATAATTTCTTATTGACTCAATATGATCTTGCTCGGTCATTTTCTCAAAAACTTTTTTTCCTCTTTTATATATATTGGGCTTATCATTAAAATCATCATTAAATGATTTTGGTAGTTTTAGATCAATATTTTCATACATATCATAGAATTTTTTTGTGGAAATAAAAGGATCATGAGGTTCTATTACAGAAACAAAGCAAGCCCAGGGCTGATCTCCTTTTTCAGCATTTAAGAATTCTTGTGCTTTATTAGAGACTAGCCCTAATACTCTTTCGTTAGTGTCTAAAGTTGATATCCCATAGAAAGGGGTTGTTTTATATCCAGGGGGATTATCTATAAAAAGATGAGGTTTGCTTTTATCTATACTGTCTTTATGTTTTTTATTTGCTTCATTAAATTTAGCTATCTTTCCTTTACCCCATGGAGAACCGCCAAGACTTGCAGATGTAGCATCCTGCAGGGAATAAGTATCCCATCCAAAATCTTCTAATTTATTTGTTCTTTCAACATGCCATTTACCAAAATATGCAGTATTGTAACCATCATTTTTTAGTCTTTGTGCCCAATGTTCTTTTTCTGTTCTTAGGTTTGATTGGTCTTTATCTACTGTATGAGTTACTGTAGTTACTCCGTGATTATGTGGCAATAAGCCTGTCATAATACTTGCTCTTGCAGGGGAACAAACAGGATTTGCTGTATGGGCTTTATTGAACTTGACTCCACGTTTGGCTAATTTATCTAAATTTGGCGTTAAGCAAGGATTGTTTTCATCAAGCACTTGACCATGCATTTGATCAACCATTAAGAATAATAAATTTTTTTTCATTGAGTTTCTTTCTTAGATAAACGGTTTTATTTTTTCAAAATTTCCACCAACAATTTCCTTAGATTCAATTGATAACCAGTCTTCTAAAATATCAGAATATAATCCACGGAAATCAAAATTAAATTTTAAATCACCTTCAACTCTTTCGCTAGGATCTAAAGAAGGATATTCATTATAATGTCCTCCTTTTACACTTTCTCCAATTAAGAATGATACTCCTCCAGATCCATGATCTGTACCAGTACCATTATCGTCAATTCTTCTTCCAAATTCCGAGAAAATAAATACCAAGACCTCTTTGCCTTTATTGTGTTCCTTCAAATCTTCAAAAAATGAACTCAATGCATCTGAAAGTTGTTGCCATAAATACTCCTGTAGAACCACTTCATTTGTATGTGTATCAAATCCGCCATGATTTACATAAAATATTCTAGTGCCGAAATCGGCAAAATGGACCTGTGCTACACCTTTTAATTGTTTCGCTATATTAGTATCGGGGTATTCGATATTAGATTTATATAATTTTGGGGCTTCATTTATTATATCTATTCCTTTAGCAGCATCTAATCCAGTTTTTCCTAGATAATTCATTGTAAAATCATTGCCAATAACAGGACTGTAAAATCTCTTAAATGTATCCATAGCTTTTGTTTTGCTATTTTCATCTAAAATCGAATTAAATAAGCCATAATTATCTATGTCTCCAACAGAAGTAACTGGGACATCAGGAGCTACTAAAGCTCTAGGAAGATATTCACTAAAATTTACAGCAGTAACAACATTATCTCCAAAAGGGTCTAAATCTTTTATTGCCTGACCTAACCAACCTTTTGAACCTACTTTATTCGGTTCTGCTGTATGCCATATATCCATTGATCTGAAATGCGATCTGTTTGGTGTAGGGTAGCCTATTCCATGAATAATGGCCAGGTTTCCTTCGTTATATAATTGTTTCATTATTCTCATACCTGGATTGAGTCCAAGTTTATTGTCTAAAGGTATTAATTCTTCATCCTTTATCATAATGTTTTTTCTTGAATCACGATATATAGGATTTTCCCAAGGAACAATACAATTCAAATAATCATTTCCTCCTGATAGTTGAATTGTTACTAGAACTTTTTCTTTATTTGATGTCATAACTTTGCCCTAATTTATTTTATAAATTTGTATTCTATTTCTATTTGAATCTAAAACTAAAAGGTTTTGATTTTTATCAATTACTACTGATGTAGGATCCCAAAAATAAGATTCAATTCTAGCAGATTCTTCATGGGGTTCAACGTCATCTATTGGAAATACAGGAACAAAGCTTTCTCTAGCTTTTTTTTCGTCAACATTTGCGTCAAGATATTCTTTTGCCCATTCTGATAAAGTACTTTCTCCTCTTAAAAACCCACTATATTTAAAATCGCAATCAAAAATTTGTATTTTTTGATTGCCCCAATCGCAAACATAGTAAAACCCTTTATTATCTTGAGTAACATCAGAGGGCCTAAACAACTCTCCTTCTTTGTTCTCAGTTTTACCAAATTGATCTAAGTATTCACCGTCTTTATTGAAAATTTGAATACGATCATTTCTCCAATCAGCAACTAAGATTTTTTCATTTATTATTTTTATACCCCATGGTTTATCAAATTCACCAGGCTTGTTACCTTCTTTACCCCAGGTTTTGATAAAATCTCCCTCAAGAGTCATGACCTGAACTCTGTTATTTAAATTATCTGTAATATAAAGAAGGTCATTATCATCACAAAATATTCCGGATGGAAAATTTAATTCACCTTTTTTATCACCTTTAACCCCCCAACGCTTTATGAAATCACCATCAGGGCTAAAAATTGAAATAGTATGTGTGTATTCATCTGTAACATAAACATTATCTTTTGAATCAAAAGTCAATGAGCAAGGCCAGTAAAGTTCTCCTGGATTTTTTCCAAACTTAGAAAATTCTCCAAAATAATTATTTTCTATGTCAAGTATTGAAATTCTTAATCCTAATGTGTGAAATGCTCCACTTCTATTTACTACATAAACTTTATTTTTGCTATTTATTGCTAAATCTCTGGGTAAATGAAAACCTCTACCGCCAACATCCGCAGTAAAACCAACAGAGTGGGAGTATTGAATATCTATTTTTTCATTAAGTTTTTTCATCATGTCATTTGAAATTCTCTAGAGGAAGTGATTAATTTTACAACAATAGAAATAGAGTCTGTATTTATAAAAAAATCTTTATCACTTATATGATTATTTAATGCTTCAGTAGTAGTTGAATGAAGGTTTATATAACCTAATTCTTCTAGGCACATTTCTAATAGGTTTTTCTTATTTGGGTTTTTTAGGATGATGTTTTTTATTAGCTTTTTTTCAGAGCTTCCTAATAAATCAGCTGCAAAATTAATTCTTTGTACTACTGAACCTGTATTTATCCATTCTCCTCCTCCTTGCCATCCTTCTACAGAGGTGGGATTAAGCAATGGTTGCCCCATTAATCCTGAACTAATGGTTGCTTGATAAACTTCTTCTGAAGGAATATTAAATCCACCGGATAACCTAACGGCATTAACTACTAATTCTGCAGGGCTTTTTATTCTATTGTTTATTATACTTTCATCTCTGAAGTATTTTGACTTAAATAAATCTCTAAGAATTTCTTTGATATTATAAGAATGTTTGAAATATGACATTACTATAAAATCAATAACCTCTTCATCTAAAGGTTTTTTATGTGGCCATTGGGGAACGGGAAGTTCGTCTTTTATGAAAAAATGATATATATGCCTTGCTATATACTTAGCAGTAGTTTCTTGCTTGCAAATAATTCTTATAACATCTTCACCGTTAAAATTACCTTTTTCACCTAAAAATTCTTTTTCTCCGAAATCATGATCATTTTCATCAAATTTGAATTGCCACGCTACATAATTATAAGGACGAGCAGTATTATTACGCATCTTAATAGCCATATATGGCATGTTTTCAATTGTCCATCCAGTGAAAGCCCTTGAACATTCCTTAATATCTTGTTCTGAATAGCTACCGACTCCCATTGAAAATAATTCTAAAATTTCTCTTCCATAATTTTCATTTATGTTGCTTTTATGATTATCTTGATTGTCTAACCACATGATCATTGCAGGATCTTTAGATAATCGAACAAGTATATTTTCAAAACTCCCTAATCCGTGGTCTCTAAACATCTCAACTTGTGATGTCATAACTTTTCCTTGGATTAATTTATTTTGACCTGTAGCGAAAACTCTATGCCAAAACAATGCTAATTTTTCGTCAAAAGGGAATCTAGAATGAGCTAATCTGTACATCCAAAAAGCTCCTGAACTATTAACACTTCTAACATCTGAAAGATCTATTTGATATCGTCTTAATAAATCAGTAGGAACAGGGTTTTTATCTTCATTGTCTAATAAATAATCTACGGCATTTTCGAACTTTTTTTCAGATAAGAAATCGATCTCATCTTTTGATCCTCCAAAACAGACCCTTCTTAATAAATGACCAATTTCTTCTTTTTTAGTCTTGCTTTTCGTTACCATGGTTGTTTTTTTGAGCACCTAATATTTTCTTTCTTATTCTAAACCTTACTGAGTAAACAATCAACAAAGCTGCAAGTATAGGGAACCATCTTGAAAACATTCCTTCTTCAATACCATACATACTGAGAACAAGTCTAATTAGAAAAGATATGATTAGAAGACCTGCAATTTCTATCATCATTATTTGTAATCTACCCATAATTCCTCCTATATCAAATTGATTTTCTTACTATTATCCGCTGAGCTATGTGCTCCGTCTATAATCTTTTGAATAAACAAATCTCTTTCATAATTAGATAATAGTAGCAGTTATAAAATATATTGCCATAAGACACATAGTTAAATTTTCTATAACTGTTAGGTTGGATAAAGGAACATTAAATGAGGACCCTAGGCACGCACAATTTACAATTTCTTTATTTCTAAGTTTTTTGTATATTCCATAACTCTGAGGTATTAAAATTATCAAAGTTAATATGTTAGAAAATAAAAGAAAGTATCCAGTAAGAAATAGCACTCCTAAAAACAATTCTACAAAAGGATAAATAAGGCCAAATTTAAAGATTGTTTTTGTAAGAGGGTCATAATTAGCGAAAGATATGGCAAACTGTTTTATATTTTGCAATTTCAAAAATGAGAAAATTATAAAAAAATAACCCATGAGGAATCTCATTAAATCCTCAAAGGTTTTTCCATAATTAAAAAAGTTAATTAGGGAAAGTAAACAAACTAGGCTTATTGTTATAAATATTGGTTTATAAGTACTAAAGTAATCAACAATCTTGTTTTTTTCATTTTTTAAATCATTTGAAACTGTATAGCTTCCAACGGTGCTTAAAATACTATTTAGTTGAGAAATTTTAAAATTTTTAGTAGAAACAAGTTCCAGTTTACTATCAACTAGTGTAACTATAGCTTCAGAAATATTTTCTTCCATCTCGAGTTTGGTTTTAATTGTTGCAACACAACCATCACAAGTCATTCCGTCTATTCTAAATATATTACGATTATTCATTTTTTTAAAAATCTGTATTGCACCAAGGTTTTTGATCTACGTTAAATATTTTGGTTAATTCTTTAAGAGCACTGTAATCTTTTATATGTATATTTCCTGCTTGAAAATGTTCTCCAGGAGAAAAACCTCCAAAATATATTGAGCTTAGATCTGAAGGCCTCATGTAAATGTCAGCTTTATTTGTGACTTTTTTTACCTCTGTATTTGTTCCATCTGTGTCAATTAAGTAATTGCCTTCAATATCTTTTTGATTTTGACCAGAAAGATTAATAGTAATTTTTCCTTTATGGTTGTAACTTCTGCCTTCTAGCATAGATATTGGATCAATTATTCTTACCCATAATCCATCAATAGTATCTCTTTTTAATTTTCTAGGATTTTCTAACATTAGATACAAAGGATCATTCGGAGCTCTTCTATTAAAGGTTATGTCTTCTATTAATTCGACACCAAAAACATAATGCCACAAAGCATTGTTCGTATCATTGTCTATAGAAATTATTTCCTGTACCATCAATGAACCTTTATCATCTTCGTGTGCAACCCCTGACTCTTTATTGAAGTTGTAAAAAGCATATCCTGAAGGATTATTACCTTTATAAGCGATAACAAAAAAAAAGCCACTGTCTCCAGACTTGTTATATTTTGAATTATCGTCTTCGTACAATAAGTAGTTCCAATAACCTTGGGTTCTATCTGTAGCGCCGTTTTGACATTTCCTATATGTGTCATAAACCTTTGGTATTTCTTTTAAAGCAGTTTTTTTGTCTACTAATTTTAATCTGACGGAATCATTTTTTAGAGTTGATAACTTTGTATGATTTGTGTTTATTTGCCAATCTTCTCTTATAGTTGCAAGCCCATATCCAAATCTGCTATATAACAATGATTGAGAAGCCCACAGCCCTGCAACTGAATCTCCTCTATCTTTTGCTTGAGAATGAAGCTTGTTCATCATTGAAGTAAAAACACCTTTTCTTTTGTGTGTTGGCAATGTTCCCATATAAGCTATCCCTGCCATATTTAATGTACTTCCACCTGGAACGGTTATTGAATACTTATCTGCCCCACCTGTCCCAACAATTTGATTTGTTTCCGTATCAATAGCAGCTAATAATCTATCACTAGGCTTATTCCAATTATCAAAATCTATCATAAACCTTTCATTGACCATTCTTATGACAACTTCATCATTTGGAATATCACCAAAAACAGTTCGTACTGATTTTCGCCATTCAAATATATTTGCTTTGCTAACAGGGGTAATTTTAATTGACATTTTATTTTTTCTTTAGAGCTTCTTTTCCAGCATTAAGCGTTTCTATTATTTTATCAACATCATATACACAACCGCCCCATGTTCCACCACTTACATCTTGTAAAGCTGCCCACAATTTTGTGTCGTCAGGTAAATTTTTATTTGCTTTGATTTCTAGGAATGCGTTTCTATGGCTAAATTCATTGTCTCCCCATTCTTTTCCGTGATTATTATTGTCTTCCCCAACAAGATTTATAGACCCAATAAGTTTTTTTGTATCAATAATTATTTCAATTAGATCCCCTTCTTTTAATAATCCAATCGGACCTCCAGCTAGCGCTTCTGGCCCAATATGTCCTATACAAGCACCTGTTGAAACTCCAGAAAATCTTGCATCAGTTAATAATGCAATTTCTTTTCCATATGACAAATGTTTTAAAGCAGCAGTAATTTGGTATGTTTCCTCCATGCCCGTTCCGTTGGGGCCTCCACATATGATGACAAGAATTTCTCCTTTTTTAAGCTTGTCAGGTCCAGTTGACTTAATTGATCTCATTGCATCATTTTCAGAATTAAAAACTCTTGCAGATCCTGTATTTCTGTAAACGCCATCATTATCAATCACTTCAGGATCAATTGCAGTGGATTTAATTACGGATCCTTCTGGGGCAATATTACCTATTGGAAAAGTAACAGTTGAAGTCAGCCCTTTTAATGTAGCGTTGGACTTATTCATAATTACGTTATCAGGATTTATTTTGTCATTTTCTGAAAGAAATGTTCTAACATATTTTCTTCTTTCAGATTCTTCCCACCATTCTAAATTTTCTTTTAAAGTTTTTCCTGTGACTGTCATTACATCCAAATTCAACAATCCTAATTTTTTCAAGTTGAGCATTACTTCTGGAACTCCTCCAGCAGCATAAAACTGTGCAGTTGGATGTCCAACAGGACCGTTTGGTAAAACATCTACTAGTCTAGGAACATAACTATTAACTCGAGCCCAGTCATCAACATTCATTCTTTTTCTTCCTACTGCATGTGCAATGGCAGGTAGATGAAGCAATAAATTTGTTGATCCTCCGCAAGCTGCATGAAGAACCATAGCGTTTTCAAACGCTTTGTCCGTTAGTATTTTATCAATAGATATTTTATCTTTTTCTAAATTCATCAATGCCTTTGCAGAACGTTGTGCGTTATTTGACCATGCAGGTGTACCACTTGGGGTACAGGCAGAATGAGTTAAAGCAATTCCTAAAGATTCTGCAATTACCTGAGATGTTCCCGCAGTTCCTAAAAACTGACAACCTCCACCTGGTGAGGCACAGGCTCGACATCCCATATCTTGCGCATATTCTAAAGAGATTTCACCTTGTGCAAATCTTGCTCCAATAGATTGAATTTTTCCGGCATCTTCACCGTTTTTTGGAGCTAAAGTTGATCCTCCTGGAACAATTATAGAAGGCTTGTCTTTCATTCCAGCAAGCGCCATCATCATAGCTGGTAACCCTTTATCGCATGAGGCTATTCCCATAATGGCTTTTGCAGTAGGTAGGGATCTTGCAATTCTTCTAAATACTTTTGCCGCATCGTTTCTGTAAGGCAAAGAGTCAAACATCCCTGTTGTTCCTTGTGTCCTGCCATCGCATGGGTCTGAGCAATAGGCTGAAAAAGGTAACCCCCCCATTTCATTGATAGTATTTGCTGCATTTTCTACTAACGTCGACAATTCCCAGTGACCTGTGTGAAAACCAAGCGCAATAGGGGCTCCATCTTTATTTTTTAGTCCTCCGCTAGTAGATAATATCAAGAATTGCTTCCTTAATAATTCATCTGGATTCCACCCCATTCCAGCATTTTGAGTTAATCCAAAGTGATTTCCACTGGGCTCATTAATTAATATTTCAGGGGTAAAAGGAATTCGCCCTGAAGGCCCATCTGCGTGAGTTTGAATTTTATATGTTGCCTCTGAGCTTCCTTCTATAATGTCTAAAAATGACACTTTTAAATTTTTATCTGATGCCATGTTCTCTCCGATCATTCTCTTTTGACTTATATAAACAAAGTATTACAATAATCTATTTATATCTATTAGGTTTTAGGTTAAATTATCAAATTTCATGAATTCATATAATTATACAAACACATAATGCCAGAACTAGCAGTTAGTTTCAATTATTTGGAATTATATATAAAAACACTATTATTCTGGCTCTTCAACATTGAAAAGTTCATACAACAACAAATAAAAGAACATAAATTTTTATATTAATGCATACATAAAACAACATTTTAACTATTAAAAATTTGATATATTTGTATTTCAATGTTATTATATTATACAATGAAAATTTCAACATCATAAATAAGTAATGTGTACATAAATATGTGTATACATTGCGAATATAGAAAGCTAAAATAGTCAAATTGTAACAAACTAAATACAACAGAATTATTATATAAATCACAATGGTAAAAAAATATAAATCAATCAGAATAGACACAGAAACTTATAGAGCTTTAAAGGATAAAGTTCCTATAGGTTCTTTCAGTGACAAAATAAAAAAATTAATAGGTGGAAAAACGATACTTCCAACAAATCATATAGTAGTTGAAAGGTCCAGCACGGTTGTACCAAAACCAATTGTAGAACTAGCATTACTTGAAGTATGTTCACTACCAAGCGATGACTTCGGCTTACCAAGAACTTCTTTACTCAGTGCAACTGCTAGTCTTTTAGAGGGTTTGGGGTGGCGTAAAGCACGCAAAGAATTCTTTAGAGGCAATGGCTACAGGTCGCCTCTACTAGTAGCAATTGATAATGCTTTAAATTCTATGACTAGAAAAGGTTGGATTATTAAAGAACAAATTAACTCTAATGATGGTTTTGAATTTTCAATGTTTTCTAAAACAGAAGAAACAAAAAAAGCTTATAACTACAAAACTAATTGGGAAATTTCAAAAGATAGGATAAAGCTACTAAATAAGATGAAGAAGCAATATCTAATATCAGCTAAAGATATAGTAGCAAAAGAACAAGGCGATAAAAGATGGGCTTTATCTAACAGAATACCTAGCTCTAAATCAGGTTAAATTACCAAATTTTATGAATTCATAAATTAGCTCCAAGTGCGATCATGAGAATCTAAATCATCCCATTCAGAAGTATCTTCAAAAGCTCCTTTAGGATATATTGAAAATTTGCTATTGCCTTTTTGTGTTCTTCCCGAAGATTTAGCAAGGTGTTCGACAACGGCATCTTCATTAAGTTCTATTCCTAGTCCCGGAGCATCTGTTATATTTATATAACCATCTTTTATCATAGGTCCCTTTTGACCTACCAATGAAACAATATCGTTCCACCATGGATTATCAACGGAATGCATTTCTAAAGCAATGAAATTTTCTATAGTAGCTGCACAATGAACATTTGCCATAGCAACTATAGGAGAACCTGCTTGATGCAGAGCTATTGGAATTCCGGCTTCTCTGCAGTAATCTGCAATTTTTTTTGTTTCTAAAATTCCTCCAGAAGTTGCTAAATCTGGATGGGCCACTGAAATAGCTCTTGATTCAACCAAAGGCTCAAATCCTTCTTTGCAATATATATCTTCACCTGTGCATACAGGTGTATCAACTCTATTTTTTAACATTTTCCATTGATCTACTAATTGCCAAGGGATCATGTCTTCATACCAAGCTAGAGTAAATTTATCTAAAGCTTTACCTATTCTTATAGCATTTTCAACACCCATGTGCCCAAAATGATCAGAAGCAAGTGGAACTTCATAACCTATTATATCTCTAACGGTTTTTACATATTCTTCCATTTTTGAGATTCCATAATCTGTCACCTGTATACCAGTAAAGGGATGCATAACATTAGCAGATTCATTAATAATATTTTTGTTAATCACTCCATTTTTAAATTCAGATGCAATCCAAAGCCCTATGTCCATCTTAAGAAACTCGAATCCATTTTCCATTCTTTTTTTTAGAGCATTTCCCATTTCTATTGGGTCTTTTTTTAGAGGAGTATCCGCATAAACTTTTATCTTATCTCTATATTTACCTCCTGCAAGCATATAAGCAGGCACGCCATATGCTTTACCTGCTAAATCACACAATGCCATTTCTACTCCACAAACTCCTCCAGCTAGTCTTCCGTGACCTCCAAATTGTTTGATTTTTTGGAAGATTTTATCTATATCACAAGGGTTTTCACCTAAAATTTTACTTTTTAGAGATAAAGCATACCTAGCTGATGCACCATCTCGGACTTCTCCTAAGCCTATGATGTCTTGATTTGTATAAATTTTTATTATTGGCCACCTCCAGCTTCCTTCTCCAATCACTGCTATTCTCATATCGGTAATTCTTAGTTTTGAAGGATTTGAAGAAGTCCATATTTTATTAGACATAATTTCCTACTTTCTATTTTTTTTCCAATTTTCAAAATCTTTGTTCATTTCATCAGAATATTCCCGGTCAACCTCTCCAGGAGTATATTTTCCTTCCATAATTCTTTGTTGACCAAATTCATCTTTTAGCCTTATGTTTTCTGACGAGATAACCACTTCTTCTGCTAAATGGGGGGGGATAAATATAACTCCAGATCTTGTTCCCAATACAACATCCCCAGGAATACAAGTTGCATTTCCTATTCTGGTTATGCCATTAATTTCAGGCATACTCACATTATTTATGGCGCTAGGATCAAATCCTTTAACGAATGCATTGAAATTTTCCATTTCAAATATTCTTTGCGTGTCTCTTATGCCTCCATCAATAACCATACCTGTTCTTGTTTTAGATTTAATTGCTGTTGTTAAATTATCCCCTGCAAATGTTCCATCAAAAACTTTTCCAAACAAGTCCACTACAATCAAATCATCTTTTTCTAATTCATCTATAACCCACGAATTTTGAAAACCTACTCTTTTTTCTTTTTTACCTTGATCTTCTATGGCTTCATCAAGATCAGGTCTTTTTGGTACCCACCTGCAGGTTACGGCTCTGCCTACTATAACTCTATCTGGATGAAGATTATTCCAGTTACCTGCAAATTGAAAATGGTATCCATTTTTTCTACAAGTTCCCCAAGCTTCCTCTGTAGTTACTAACTTCATTCTTTCAAGTATGTTCTTTGAAACCAATGGTCTGAAATTTTTATCACGATTTCCATCCCATGAGTTTGTTACAGATTTTATTATTTCCTGGTTAGTTAATTTCATTATCTTCCTTTGCACTTATTTATTAAATTTAGTTTGTAATATTGTTAAATTTTTCAATTATTTCATTTTGGATAGTTATCATATTATTAATTAAAGTTTCTGTTTCTTCTAAAACCTTTTCAGAATCTTCTGGCATAAACAACATAGTTTTGGATTTTATGTCTATATTTTGCTCTAAATTATTCTCAAGAAAACTCTTTATATTAAGCAGGCTGTCTTTAAATTTTATTGTTACTTTTTCACTATTGCCTGTAATTGAAATAATATTATTAGATTGATGGCATAATATTTTTATTCTAGTAATTTTAATTAGTCTTTCTAGCTCCAAAGGAATATCTCCGAACCTATCATTAATTTCTTTTTTTATATCAATAAGATCTTTGATTTCTCTTGTTTTTGATAGTCTCATATATAAATTAAGTCTTATTTTTATATCATCTATGTATTCTTCAGGAATTCTTGAATCAATATCTATATCAACAGTATTAATTAGGAAGAATTCTAGTACACTATTATTTCCATTTTTTAGAGATTCTATTGTTGATTCTAATAATGAATTATACAATTCAAGTCCAATTGAGCTTATGTTTCCACTTTGTTCTTTTCCTAAAATGTTGCCAGCCCCTCTAATCTCTAAATCTCTTAAAGCTATATCGTAACCATTCCCAAATTCTGCGGTATTTATTAAAGCGTTTAGTCTTTCTTCAGAAAGATCATTTATACGGGAATTTTTTGGTAGTAAAAAATATGCATATGAACTTTTTTCACTTCTGCCTATTCTACCTCTTATTTGATATAGTTGAGATAAGCCAAATTTATGAGAATTATTTATAAATAGGGTATTTACATTTGGCATATCAATTCCTGATTCAATAATTGTTGTGCAAATCAGTACATCAAATTTATTATCCATAAAATTTGTAATAACATTCTCTAGCTGTTTTTTGTCCATTTGGCCATGGGCTATTTCTATTTTTGCTTCAGGAACAATCATTTTTATCTGTTTTGCGATAATTTCTATGTTGAATATTTCATTGTTGACAAAAAAAACTTGCCCTTTTCTTTCCATTTCTCTTAATATCGCTTCACGTATAAGGTCTTCAGAAAAAACTGAAAGATAGTTGTTTACGGGAATTCTATTTTCAGGAGGAGTGTTTATGACACTTAAATCTCTTACACCATTTAATGCTAAGCTTAGAGTCCTTGGAATCGGGGTGGCACTAAGACTTAAAATATCAATGTCAATTTCTCTTTTTTTTATTTTTTCTTTTTGTTCAACTCCAAATTTATGTTCTTCATCAATTATCAATAAACCTAATTTATGAAATTGAATCTTTTCATTAAGTAACTTATGGGTACCTATCACAATGTCTACTTTGCCTTTGTTTAAATTGCTTACTATTTCATTATTTTTTTTGTTTGGTACAAATCTAGACATATACTCTATTTCTATTGGAAAGGGTTCAAATCTTTCTTTAAATGTTTTATAGTGCTGAAGGGCTAAAACAGTAGTGGGGACAAGAATTGCTACCTGAAAACCATTTTCGACAACCTTGAAAGCAGCTCTCAACGCAACTTCTGTTTTTCCAAATCCGACGTCTCCACAAAGCAATCTGTCCATAGGGTTATTTGACACTAAGTCTTGATTAATTTCTTTGATTGATTTTATCTGATCAGGTGTCTCTTCAAATTCAAAAGATTCCTCTAAAACGTTATACCAATCTGTACTTTTTTTATAACTTTTACCTTTTATGTTTTCCCTAGCAGCATATATTTGAAGTAATTCTCCAGCTAGTATTTCAATTGATTTTTTTACTTTACTTTTTGTTTTTATCCATTTACTTGAACCTAAAGTGTCTAATACGGGGTCGTTTTTTTGAAAAGATTTATATACCTGGATTCTATCAATTTGATCTGAAGGTACGTACAGCTTATCTTCATTTTTATAATCTATCACTATAAACTCCTTGTCAGATGAGCCTAGTTGCAATGTTCCTATAAATTTACCAATACCATGATCTATATGTACAACGTAATCATTTAGTTTAAAAGGTTCAGAAGAAACACTTGATGGAAAATTATTTGAATAAGATTTATAAACTCTTTTTTTCTTTCTTCCAAAAATTTCTTTGTCTGTTAATAATAAAATAGATTCATTATTGCCAATAAACCTAAATCCTTCGCCTGCATTTTTAGAAATTATATTTATTTTCTCTTCAGAAAATGATTTTATGTCATCGAAAATTTTTATTTTATCAGAACCAACTATTTCCTTTATTCTTGAGGGATAATCTGTTGAAATTATTATTTTTTCATTTTTATTTTTTGTGTCTATATATCTAAAAATATTATCTTTTTTGAAATCAAAAATTTTAGGAATTGTAAATTCAAGTTTTTTTGATTCTTTGTTCTTAGAGTCCCTTTGGTTAAGTTGAATACTGAGCTTGTTGTTTTCTAAATAGCTATTCATCTGCTTTTTAGATATATAGGGTAATGGAAAGTTCATACTAATACTTTTGTTCTCTATTTTTTTTTGGCAGTTTTCTTTTCTTTTGGAGTCAATAAGATTTAATTCAAAATCAATATTGTAATCTTCAATTTTTACTATTAATATTTCATTTTTTATGTAATCAAATAGAGTCCCGTTGTCAAAAAAACCAGAATAAAAATTTATCAAGTCTTCCTTTTCACCATTTTGCATTGAACCAAAGTCTTCTGATATTTTTTCCTCTTCGTTTTCACTAAGATTAGTAAAAAAAAATTCATTTATTTTTTTTACATTTTTAATATCTTGAAAAACATTAGTTTCCTGGACCGGAGAAATAAAAACATTTTGTATATTCTTGTAAGATTTTTGAGATGAAGTTTCAAAAAGTTTTATGCTTTCTATTTCGTCATAATAAAAGTCAATCCTTATAGGATTTTTCTCAGATAGACAAAATAAATCTACAATATCTCCTCTTTTTGCAAATTGACCAACAGACTCTACTATTGAAGAATTTATATATCCAGCATTTAGTAAAGAGTCTATAAAATCTTTTTGACTTATTTTATATCCAGGCTTGATATCCATTGAAACTTTATCAAAATTATCTTTTGATAAAGTTTTAGTGCTTAGAGACTGAATAGAGCTACAAATAATAGGTCTCTTTTTTTGAAACTTACCTGTAACAAGACCTTCTAAGCATCTCATTCTGTCTTTAATGCTTTTATTATCTGGTTTATATTTTTCCAGAAAAATTTCGTTCCGTTCAGTAAAATTTAAATTTGAAGTGGAACTACTCCAGAAATTAATGCTATCTAAAATCTGAATTGATTCTTCAGGATTTGAAGTTATAACCAAAGTTGGAACTTTAAATGTTTCACTTAGAGTTGAAATTAAATATCCAAAGCTTGAATTGTTAGATACAACATTTTGAGGTATTTTTTGACGCAATTTACTTACCACATCAGAAAATGTGGGGTTATTATGTAAAAACTCGTGGATCTCTATCAAATGATTCAATTTCATAATCAGATAAAATATATTTTATTAGAAAATTAATATTTTGTATTATAAATTCGATAAAAATTGATAGTTTAATGGAAAATTTAGAAAAAAAAAGAATAATCATAAAAATTGGTAGTAATCTAATTACAGAAAATGAAAGCATTTTAAATGACTCTGTAATTAAGGACTTGTGTGCTCAAATTTCTGATATTCATGATAAAGGATTTCAAGTTATAGTAGTATCTTCAGGAGCAGTAGCTGCTGGTAGGCAATACCTAGGTCATTTAAATAAACAAATTAAGATTAATGAATCCTATTTAATTCATAAGCAAGTTTTAGCTTCCATAGGACAACCATTATTAATGAAAGCTTATGAAAAGTTTTTTTCAAATAATTTAAAAGGAATTTCTCAAGCATTACTTTCTAGGGAAGACTTTGAAAGTAGATCTGGGTATCTAAATATTAGAAATACCCTAAATGAATTGCTTAGCGTAAATATAATTCCAATTATTAATGAAAATGATGTTGTTTCAACTGATGAATTAGAAGATAAAGCTTATGGAGATAATGATCGCTTATCAGCTATGGTTGCAAATGCAGTAGATGCTGATGTATTGATTTTATTGGGTACTATTGATGCCCTTTACACTTCAGATCCAAATATAAACAAATCAGCAAAAAAAATTAAAGTTGTGGATAATATTTCTGAAGAAATAATAAGTTACGCCAAAGGCCCTTCTGACAGTATTGGTTCTGGAGGAATGACTTCTAAAATACAAGCAGCTAATATTGCAGTAAATTCCGGAATTGATATGTTTATTGCTTCTGGTTATGAAGAAAAATCGATTACCAAAATAATTTCAGGGCAAGATGTTGGCACAAAATTTGTAGCTAAAGAATCTCCAAACGAATCAAGAAAAAGATGGTTGATGACAGGATATTCTTCCTCTAAGGGAGGAGTAATCTTAGATGATGGTGCGACTCAAGCAATTAAAAATTCAAGTTTACTTCCTGCCGGTATTCTAGAAGTGTCAGGGCATTTTTCTAGAGGTGATATTATTGCTATAAAAAATAAAGCAAAAAAAAATATTGGTTGGGGCATAGCTAATTACTCTTCACAAGAAATAAGTAAAATTAAAGGAATGAAAACCAAAGATGTAGGCGATGTAGTTGATAAAAATTATGGTTCCGAAGTAATTCATAGAAATAATTTAGTTATAACTATTTAAGAAAATGCTAGAGAAAATAGAAAAAAAATTAATAGAAGTAAAGAAATATTCATCTGAGTTATCCTTAATTGAGCCTGATAAACGTAAATTATGCTTGGATATACTGGCTTCAAAACTTGTCTCAAATAGAGAAAAAATAATTAAAATAAATTCTGATGAATTAGAAATAGCTTATAAAAAAGGAATAGATAATCACGTTATTGAAAGAATGAAGATAACCAATATTGCTATTGAAAGAATGGTTGATTCTTTAAATAATGTATCTGCTTTAAATGATACTGTTGCAGAAGTAATAGATAAAAATAACCGAGAAAATGGATTGGTTGTCAAAAAAGTTAGAGTCCCATTAGGAGTTCTAGGCGTTATTTTTGAAAGCAGACCTAATGTTGTAATTGAAATAGCTTCTCTAGCAATTAAATCGGGTAATGGGTTAGTTATGAGAGGAGGCAGTGATTGCATTAAAACTAATTTATGTCTTTTTGAACTAGTATTTGAGTCTATGAAAGAAGCAGGATTACCTGAAAAATCAATGTATTTTTTAGATTTCACAGATAGAAAAGCTGTAGATATTATTTTATCCATGGATAAATATATTGATTTACTTATACCAAGAGGATCATCTTCTTTGGTAAGTCTAGTAAATGAAAAAGCAAAAATGCCATCTATTACTGGAGGCATAGGAGTTTGCCATACTTTTGTTGATAAAAATATAGATACAGAGTTAGCACTAAGTGTTTTAGAAAATGCTAAAACTCAAAACACTTCAGTTTGTAATGCTTTAGACACTGTGCTTATCCATAAAGATTCCTTAGATATAGTAGAACCTTTATTTGATTTATTATTAGAAAAAAAAGTTGAAATAAGAGCAGACCGCTGTTCTTATGAAAAATTTAATCAAAAATCAAAAATCAAGTTGGCTGAATCATCAGATTTTGGTAAAGAATTTCTTGATTTGATAATTAGTATAAAAACGGTTGAAAATATTGATGAAGCTATTAATCATATTGAAAAATTTGGTTCAAAGCATTCAGAGGCAATAATAACTAATAATGAAAATCATGCGAAATACTTTTTAGATAAAGTAGACGCTTCTGCAGTGTTTCATAATACTTCTACTAGGTTTAACGATGGTTTTGAATTAGGATTAGGTGCTGAGGTAGCTGTTTCTACTGATAAATTACATGCCAGAGGCCCAATGGGAATAAATGACTTAATGACTTACAAATGGGTAGTAACAGGAGAGGGACAAATTAGGTCTTAGATTATTATGAATAACTTGAATACAATTATGGTTCCAGCATCATCTGCGAATTTAGGTTCTGGATTTGATGTAGTGGGAGCATGCTTAAACGTATGGAATGAAATTAGTTTTAGTAAATCAAAGTTTAGTATAGAAAATAATGGCTATGGTTCTAAAACTATAAATAATACAAAGGATAATTTGATTTACAGATCTTATATTCATGTATCTAACATTCTTGGAGAAAACGAAATAGAGCTATCAATAAAATGTCAAAATTCAATCCCAACTTCTGGTGGTTTAGGGAGTAGTTCATCTGCGGTGATTGCTGGGATTTTATTAGCTTACTCAGTTCATGAAATAGAAATAAATAAGGATGATATATTTCAAATAGCCAGTGACATAGAAGGTCATCCAGACAATGTGGGACCAGCTTTATATGGAGGTATTACACTGGGTTTTAAGGACCAAAAAAAATGGTTTATTAGTAAAATTCAATATAACAAAAATCTGAAAATTGTTTCTTTTGTTTCTGATCAAAAAATTCTTACTAGTGAATCTAGAGCAGCTTTACCAAATAACATTTCAAGAAAAGATGCTGTTTATAATATTACTAGAGCAGCCTTATTAGTAAACTCTTTAAATACAAATGATTTTACTCTCCTGAAATATGCTTTTCAAGATAAGTTACATGAACAGTACAGAACTCCTGAAATAAAAGGTTATTCAACTATTAGCAAAGCAGCTATGAATGCTGGGGCTATATCTACTTATTTATCAGGTTCTGGCCCTACTATTTCATCAATTACTTTAGACAAAGAACTGACAATAAACTATGAAATGTTAGATGCTGCTAATAAACTTAATCTTTCAGGAAATGGTATTATTTCTTCTATTTCAGAAAAAGGAGCACATCTCATTGAAAAGTAATATTGTTGTACAAAAGTATGGAGGGACTTCAATTGGTGATGTTGAAAAATTAAAGTTAATTGCAAAAAAAATAGTTGAAAAAAAATTAGAAGGATTTTCTCCAGTTGTTGTAGTTTCAGCAATGGGTAAAACCACTGACGAATTGATAGAAATGTCTGAAAAGGTAACCTTTAGCCAGACACAGCCTGACTTAAGAGAGAAAGACACCTTACTATCAACAGGAGAACTTGTTTCAGCAACTTTATTGGCTATGTCTATAAAATCTTTAAACCAAGAAGTAATTAGCCTTTCAGGATCTCAAGCGGGTATTTTTACGGATCAAATTCATGGATCAGCTAGAATTTCTGATATTAATACTAAAAGAATCCTAAAAGAGATAGATCAAAACAAAATTCTGATCATAGCTGGCTTTCAGGGAGTAAACACACAAGGAGATATTACTACTTTAGGAAGAGGAGGCTCTGACACAACTGCAGTAGCTTTAGCCGTTGCATTGAATGCAACTGTATGTGAAATATACACAGATGTAAAAGGGATCTATACTACTGATCCTAGAATAGTTTCTCAAGCAAGAAAAATAGATTTTATTAATTATGAAGATATGCTTGAGATGGCAGTTTTAGGAGCAAAGATGCACCCTAGATCAATTGAATTAGCTTCAGTTTATAATGTTCCGATTTATATTGCTGGAACTTTTTCTGAAACTAAAGGAACACTTATTGTAAAAGGAGAAAATATGGAAAATAATAAAACAGTCACAGGCATAGCAATAGATAAGAATGTCTCAAAGATAACTATAAAAAAAATAAAAAATGATCCTGGTACAGCAGGTTCCATATTAAAACCATTATCTGATCAATCAATAAGTATTGATATTATTGTTCAAAATATTCCAATAAATGGTTTTATAGATTTTTCTTTTTCTATCTCTGATCATGATATTCAAAGAGCTTATGATATTTTGATGGGTCAAGAAAATCTTGATTTTGAAGATATTATTAAAGGAAGCGGTTTTGCTAAGATAAGCTTAGTAGGCACTGGAATGCAGAATGCTCCAGGCTACGCAACTGAAATGTTTAATGCCTTAGGTGAAGAAAATATTAATATAGAAATGATTACTACTTCTGAAATCAGAATAACTTGTTTGATAAATGAAAAAGATGTTAATTCTGCAGTTAATGCACTGCATTCAAAGTTTGAATTAGACAAAGAATAAAATTATCAATTATTTTTTATAACACCGTCGGATATAGAAAAATATTTCCCTTCTTTGATCTTTGTTTTATCTATTAGTGCTATATCAGCGGTTGAAAGTAATATTTGATCAAAATCTATGATTTCTGAAACTACTTTTTCTCTCATTTTTTCATCAAGCTCAGAAAAAATATCATCTAAAATTAGAATAGGGTTTCTTTTAGTAACATTTCTTATTTCTTTTGCTTCAGATAACTTTAAAGAAAGAGAAATGATTCTTGATTGTCCTCGTGATGCTGTGATTCCTGCAGGAGAATTATTGAAAATTATGTCAAAATCATCTCTATGTGGACCAATAGTTGTTATTCTTTGCTCGATATCTCTACTATGGTTTTTTTTCAGTGATTCATAAAAAATTAATTTTATCTCACTTATGCTCGGTTCAGAATCTAGAAATTTATTTTCTAAGTTTCTTCCTACTTTTGGTAAATATTTTATGTTAAGATCTATGTTTTTGTTGAAATTTTTAGCAAATTGATTACTACTGTTTTTTATTGTCTTTATTATTTTATTTCTTTCAAAAAAAATATTTGCAGCTTCTTCTGAAAGTCTATTATCCCAAAATTCTATTTCTATTTCGTTGCTTTTTCCGTCTTTGATATTTTTCAACAAACTGTTTCTTTGAAAAAGAACTTTTTGATATCTTTGTAGGTTTTTTACATGATCATTATTTATTTGGCTTAATAAAATATTTAGATATTTTCTTCTTATCAATGGAGGACCAGAAATTATAGATATGTCATCTGTATCGAAAAAAACTGAATTTATATTTCCTACAAATTCCTGATTGGAAACAAGTACTCCATTTATTCTAAAAGTTTTTATTAAGTCTGAATTTTTAGATATATCATAATCTATTTGTGCTTTAGTGTTTCTGTTTTTTTCTTCAGCTATCCCTAAAACTTGTGTGTGCCCTCCAGTTTGAAGTAACGCATTGTTTATTAGAAATTTATCATTTGCAACTCTTGAAGATTTTGCTATTGATAAAAGATATGCTCCTTCAAGTAAATTGCTTTTCCCTTGTCCGTTTAGACCAGAAAATATATTGAAACCTTCTTGAAGGTCTATAGTAGAGTCTTTGTGGTTTCTGTAATTCGAAAGAGATAATGTTTTTATTTTTATGTTTTTGCCCTATAAATACTTTCTTAATATGATAGTTTTTTATCTTTAGTAAGTATTTGTTTTTAAGCTTTATTTTTGGAATCAATTAATTATTAATCTCATTTTATGAATAAATCAGTAACAATTGACATATGGGAAACTATAATCGGTGAAAAAAATTTTTCTTCTTTTTCTAAAACTAGGAGAGAATTGAAATATAGATATTCGTATGACTATTTATTGAATTTTTCTAAAAAAATTGACTATTCTAAATTAGTTTTAGCCCACGATTTTGTTGCAGATGAAATAAATAAGTTTTCTAGATTTCATTCAGATAAATCTTTTTATGATTGGGTGGAGATTTTTATCAATAAAATTGATAAAAGACTAATAACTAAATTGAATCCTGATGCAATTATCTCACTAGGAAATGTGTTAGATAGAGCTTTTTTAGAACATCCTCCTGAAATTTTTGATGGAACTCATGAATTGTTGGATTTTTGTAGATCTAAAAATTTAAAAATTGGAATAATTTCAAACACAGGGTTTAATTCTCCTAACGTATATAAGGATTTTTTTTCTAAAAATGATTTATTTTATGACACGATATCATTATCAAATGAATTAGAAACAGCCAAGCCTCATTCAAAAATATTTTTAAAGACACTTAAGGAATTAGATACTCTACCTGAAAATTCAATACATTTTGGAGATAACCCTGTAGCCGATGTTTTGGGCGCAATAAATGTAGGCATGGAAGCTGTTCTAGTATCAAAAAATAATACAAAAAAACCTATAAATAAAAAGCACAAAGCTATCATAGACAACATTGCTTTTTCAAGAGAAATTATTTCATCTTGGATTTAATTTCTTATTAAATATCCAAGCAATTATATAAAATAAAAAATTTATAATTGCAAAAAGCCCTATAATTGTAATTGAAATTTCCAAAAAAAAGCTTTCAGGGAACATTATTAATAAATAATCATTTCTAGGATCTAATATCCATAAATCATTTCTAAAAAAAATCCTATGAAATAATACAAAACTTGCGTTGAAATTGATAATCATTCCGAAAATTATTATCAGTATAATTCCACTCCAAATTAATAATGACCTATGAATGATTCTAATAATAATAGATGATAGTCTCCTTATTTTTTTTTTGTAAGAAAACAATACTAAGTAAAAAAATATTATAAATAATGATATCTTTTCAAAGAGAAGAGTGCTTTTTATTAGATTTTTAACATCTACCATATGATCTATTTCTCTTTGATTAAATAATTTGAAAGATTTATCTCTATTGATCACAATATTGATTTTTTCTTGATCATTTTTGAAATAATCCTTTATTTGATCTGATGCCTCATTCAAGTCAGTTTTGCTAAGATTTGTCTTGTATGAGATATTATTTTTTTCCCAATTAAATTCATAAATCCAGTCAGAAAATGTTATTATTTCAAAACTTACGGTTAATATAAAAGGAACCCAGAGCAGATAAGATGAAAATTTCAAAACGGGTAAGATTTTTTTTATCATACAACATTATAACTTTTTAAATCATGAAAAAAAATAACATCGAAAAACTGGAAAAAATCATAAAAACTCTAAGATCTGAAGATGGATGTCCTTGGGATAAAGAACTTTCCATAGAAAAATTAGGAAAACTTACAATTGAAGAAACCTACGAGTTATTAGATGCTTTAGAAAAAGGTGAACCCAAAAACATTATTGATGAACTTGCAGATATTCTTACACACTTGATTTTTTATTTTCAAATTGGGGAATCTACGAATAAATTTACTAAAAATGAAATAATTGACCATGCAATTGAAAAACTAGTTTCTAGGCATCCCCATGTTTTTGATAAGGATAATAAAAAAAACTTTGATACAGCAGAAGAAGTTGAAAAAAACTGGAAGTTGTTAAAGAAAGATAAATTAGAAACTTCTGAAAATTTTGATTTTATAGGTCCTTCAGGGATTACTGCTGAAAGAATCATTAAAACATTGCTTGACCTAGGTATAAAACAAGAACAAACATTGAAACCTCAAATCGAAGATCCGAAAGAGTTATTGTTTTCCATATATTTTGAATTGATACAAAACGGACAAAGTCCTGAATATGAACTACGTAATAAATTAAATGAAATAAGAAAAAGCATCAGAGACTTAGAAAAAGAACAGAATGTGAGATTTGAAGAATTAGATAAAGAAAAGATTATAAAAATTCTATTTCGAAATTAGATTTGCTTACGATTTCTCCAACTTTTTTGACAATTAAGTTATTATTTTCGGACAGTTTTTTTTGAAATTCCTTTGAAATAGATTTATCAACAGTAAATAATAACCCTCCTGAAGTTTGGGGATCAAAGAGAATCATTTTTTCAGATAAAGTAATTGACTTGTTCCATAAAATTTTATTGTTTAAAGATTTTTGATTATTTATGGCACCAGAGGACCAATTTTTAGCAGTAGAAAGCATTTTGACTTTGTCAATTATAGGGATTTCAGAGTAATTGATTTTTGCAGAAACTTTACTTGCATTTAATATGTTTTTCATATGCCCAATGAATCCATACCCTGTCACATCAGTGCACGCTTTAATATTAAAGCTTGTTGCTATTTCTGATGCTGATTTGTTTAGCTCCAGCATATACGAAATACTCTGAGGGTAATCGGATAAATTAATAGTGGAATTTTTTGATGCTGTAATTAAAATTCCGTTACCTAAGGGTTTAGTCAAAATTATGTCTTGATTAGGCTTTGCTTGATTTAATGTCATTAATTTACTTGGGTGAATTTCTCCAATTACAGCTAATCCATATTTAGGTTCTTTATCATTTATAGTATGTCCGCCTGCAATTATTACACCTCCTTCGTTTGCTTTGTTTATCCCTCCGTTAATGATTTCTTCAATATATTTTTCTGGAATATTGTCAGAGAAACAGCAAATATTTAAAGCTAAAGTAGGATTTCCGCCCATTGCATAAACATCAGAAATAGCGTTTGCTGCAGAAATTTGCCCAAATAAAAAAGGATCATCTACAACAGGAGCAAAAAAATCTGTAGTGAAAATTATAGCTTTTTCATCAGATATTTTATAAACAGCAGCGTCATCTTTAGTTTTTTGATCAACTAAAACTTTTTCTGATGAAATTGATTTGTTTATCTGGCCCAGAACCCTGTCCAGTACTTCAATTGAAGCTTTTCCAGCTCAACCACCGCATCTAGAAAAGCTTGTAAGTCTTATTTCTTTATCCATTTAATGTTTTTTTTAATTAAAAGTTATAGAATTTATATAATTCAGTGAACAAATATTTAGGCGAATTATGAAAGAAAACATCGAATTTACAGGAAGTGACATATTTCCAAACAACTCTTTTGTTAATGATAAAAAACACATTTCTATTTGTGGTGTTGATTTAGAAGAATTAGCTAATACGTATGGTACTCCATTGTATGTATATGATGAAAACACTATTGTTGAGACAATTAAAGATTTCCAAGAATCATTTACTAATGAACTTGAGGATAGTGTTATTTCTTATTCAACAAAAGCATTTTCTAATCCTTATGTTTTAAAGATATTAAATGATAACGGTATGAATATAGATGTTGTAACCGGTGGGGAGCTTGCTGTAGCAAAGTATGTTAAATTTCCTCCAGAAAAAATAAATTTTCATGGGAATAACAAATCCTTAGAAGAATTGAAAGAAGCTATAAATTATGGATTGGGTCATATTACAATAGACTCATTTAATGAAATTGAAAACCTAAGAAAAATAACATTAGAATCATCAATTATACAAAATGTAATGATAAGAGTTTCTCCCTCAATTGATCCTCATACTCATTTACTTACAACAACAGGAATTTTAGACTCAAAATTTGGTTTTTCAATAGAAACTGGAGATGCGGAAAAGGCCATTGAGAAACTAATGAAAATAAAATCATTGAATTTATTAGGGCTTCATTTTCATTTAGGATCTCCTATTTTTGAATTAAAACCTTATTCAGAAGCAATAGATTATGTGTTTCAGTTTGCGGCAGAAATGAGAAACAAGTATGGATTAGATATGAAAGAATTTAGTCCGGGAGGAGGATTTGCATTAGGATATCAAACGCAAAAAAAACCTTTACCAATTTCTGATTATGCAAAAGTGATTGGTGAATCTGTAAAAAAAGGATGTGATGTGCATGGTTTTAATATTCCAAAAGTAATACTTGAACCTGGAAGAGCTTTAATTGGAAGAGCTGGGGTAAGTATTTATAGAATAGGTTCTATTAAAACAATTCCTGGTGTTAGGAATTACGTCTCGATAGATGGAGGCATGGGGGACAATATCAGACCAGCCTTATACGGTTCTGAATATTCAGTCTTTTCTGTTACAAAAATCTTAGAAAACAAAAATTTATTGAAATCTACTATTTCAGGAAAATTTTGTGAATCAGGAGATGTTCTAGCTAAAGATATAAATTTACCTGATCCAATGATAGATGATTTATTGGTATTACCTGCATCAGGAGCATATAATTTGGCCATGGCCAGTAATTACAACATGCAAGTAAGACCAGCAGTGGTAATGCTAAAAAACGGATCTCATTTCCTAATTAAAAGGAGAGAAAGTTACGAGGATCTTTTGAGCACATCAGTATTATGACTATTATTAATGAAAAAGCTTATAACATACTAGAAAATTCAATAAAAAAAAATTCTATTTCTCATTTTTATATTTTACATGGCCCAAATAATGTAGGTAAAAAAAACTTAGCATATTTATTTTCTAAGTTATTGCTTTGTGAAAACCAAAATTCTGATATTACTCCTTGTAACACATGTTCAAGCTGTCAGAAAATTGATGATCAAAAACATTTTGATGTTGTGTTTATGGATTCTAAAACTCCAATTGAAGGAATTGTAGAAAATAAATCAGATCAAATACGATTGCCTCATGTTCAAGAAATAAATAGACTTTCTAATTTAGGACCTTTTATGAGTAACTATAAAATATTTATATTAGATTCAGCTGAAAAGTTAAATAATGAAGCCTCAAATGCGTTTTTAAAGCTTTTAGAAGAACCTCCTAAATCCTCCTTGTTTTTATTTTTAGTCAATGATCTTTCTTCTATTTATCCAACTATATTGTCTAGAGCTCAAAAAATTAATATTTTAGAAATAAGTAAAAAAGAGATGGAATTATACATCTCTCAAAAATTTGACCTAGATGAATTAACAATCAACAAAATCACAACTTTTTCTCATGGAAAAATTGAAATTGCAGAAAAATTATCAACGGATCCTTCATTAATTGAAAATTATTATGATTCATATGATAGATTTTTTGAATTTTGTAATAGTGATTTAACTAACAGAATGGAATTATCTCAAAAATTTTCAAGTAGATATAGAACAGATAGAAACGCTATATATATAGAACTTAACTTATGGATAGATTTTTGCAACATAATGTTAAATAATAATTACCAGAAGGAGAATGGTTTGATTTTTGAAAAAAACTTAAATGATATGTATGAAGTTAAACAAATTAATAATATTACATTAGAACTAATTAGAACAATTAGTAATTTGAAAAGCAATGCTAATCCTAGATTAGTGTTTGATGTAATGTCTTTAAAATTACCTTTACATCAAAAAGGAAACCATGCTAAATGATTGATTATAAATCGATAGCTATAGATGGACCTGCTGCTTCCGGCAAATCAGTTGTAGGGAAATTACTTGCAGAGAAATTATCTTATGATTTTTTAGATACAGGCATTATGTACAGAGCAGTAACTTATATAATTCAAGAAACAGGACTTAATCCAGTTGAGGCTTCAAAATTCTTTATTGAATCTAAACTAGTAATAGATTTTAGTAATTTAGAAAATAAAATTATTTTCAAAAAACTTGATATAACCCAATTTTTATTTTCTGATAAAATTGACTCTCAAGTTTCTGATTTTTCTAAATTGAAATCTGTTCGAAAAAACCTTGTTTTAGAACAAAAAAAAATATCAGAAAATACAAATATAGTCATGGTGGGGAGAGATATAGGTACAAAAGTACTTCCCAATTCAAACTTAAAAATATATTTGGATGCATCAATAGAAACCCGAGCAATAAGGAGATCTAAAGACTTAAATAATTTATCAAAAGATAAAGTAAAAAAAATGATTGAATCAAGAGATATTTTAGACAAAAACAGAACTAATTCTCCGTTAGTAATTGATAAAAATGCTTTTCTTGTAAATACTGATAACACTACGATTGATCAAGTTGTTAACAATATATTGAATTTATATAAAAATGAGTAAGTTATTTAAAATATGTGATTTAGGATTAAGGTTCACCTTTTTTATATTTGGAGAATTAAAAATAGAAGGTTTTGAAAATATTCCCAAAAATAAATCAATCATAACCGTTTCAAATCATCTTTCAATAATTGATCCTCCGTTGTGTGCCTCTGCAGTAGGTAAAGACACAAAATTTTTAGCAAAAAAAGAATTATTTAAGTTTCCGTTTAATATTTTCTTGAAATTTTATGGAGCATTTCCTATAAATAGAGGAAAGTTAGACATGTCTGCTATTAATTGGGCAAAAAATCAATTGAATAGCAAAAATAATTCTCTTCTTATATTTCCAGAGGGAACTAGAAGTAAAAATTTAAAATTACAAAAAGGATTCAACGGAGCGGCTATGATTGCAATGGACACAGATAGTGTTATATTGCCAATATCAATTTCGGGTTCTGAAAAATGTAGAAATTATTTACAGTTTATATTTCCTACAATGTCAGTGTGTATAAAAATAGGTAAACCCTTTAAAATTAAGTCTTTATCTGAGAATAGAAATAAAAAATTATATGAAAATATAACAAATGAAATCATGAATAGAATTTCAATTTTATTGCCCAAATCATATCTAAATGAACCCTCAGATATTATTAAAAAATATAAGTATACAAAGGTAATATAAAATGAGATTAAATGAGGTATCTTCTGAATTTTTTCATGTTAATTCTATAAGTCAGTCTCAGTTATCAAAATTTGCAGTTAATGAAAAAAATGCCCAACGTAAGATTAACGAATCTAATGAAGGTTTATATAGAAATTCCTTTCAAATTGATAGGGATAGAATTATTCATACAAATTCGTTTAGAAGATTAAAGCATAAAAGCCAGGTCTTTGTAGCTCCTGAAGGGGATCATTATACTACTAGATTAACTCATGTTATAGAAGTCTCTCAAATAGGTCGAACTATTGCAAGAGCATTAAATTTGAATGAAGATTTAGTTGAAGCAGCATCTTTAGGTCATGATTTGGGACATACGCCATTTGGGCATATTGGAGAATCAGCTTTAGACGATATTTTAGACAAAGGATTTCATCATTCAATACATTCTGTAAAAATCATTGAATTGTTAGAAAAAAACGGAAAAGGGCTGAATCTAACTAATTACGTTATAGAAGCCATAAGAAAGCATTCGAAAAAACAAGGTGAATTTTTGACCCAAAGATCAATTGAAGGCATGACATTAGAGGCTCAAATAGTAAGAATATCTGATGCGCTAGCATATTTAAGCCATGATATTGAAGATGCAAAAAGATCGAATTTTATTAACAAAAAAATTTCAGAAAATATTTCCTATTTCTTTAAATTATCCAGGGCTGAAAGAATTAATCTATTTGTTACTGATCTAATAATGAATTCTTGGGATTGTACAGGAAAAAAATCAGGAAATAGCCCTTATATAAAAATGTCAAAAGAATTTTCAACATCAATGACAGATCTCAGAAATTTTATGTTTGAAAATTTTTATTTACCCGTCAGTAATTCTAGACAAGGAGAAATAGCTACAAAAATAATAGAAATGTTATTTGATTATTATTTTGAAAATTATACTGAAATCCCTTCTAAATATTTAGAAACTAAACAAACAAAAGAACAAATAATTTCTGATTTTATTTGTGGTATGACAGATCACTATGCTATAAATATTGCTGAAAATATTTCACCTGGGATAACTAAAAGCCTTAGATTTAAGAACATTTAATTATGGCCAAATATTATTGGAAATTATTTCGGTAAAAATTAACATTAAAAGCTGTCCAACTCTTCTATTAATATGTACACTAGGGGAAAGTGTTAAAGTGTTTAGGAAATTATTAATGCCTCTAGATTTGAAAGATACAATTAAAGAGAAACTTGATCTTTTAGACTTTTTGAGCACTAAAGGAATTACTTGGCAAAACCAAAACTCCATACCTAAAGCATTATGCATTTTTCATGAAGAAAAAACCCCTTCATTTACCCTAAGTAAAGACCACAAGAGATATAAGTGTTATGGGTGCAATGAAAGCGGAGATGTTTTTGACTATTTAATGTCTGCAGAGAAACTGACTTTTGTTGAAGCGATTAGGCAACTTTCAACATATCTTTCATTGGACTATGATGATAATACATTTTCAGACAATATTGAAAAAAGAAAAAAATCCAATATTATTTCAAATGAAGTACTTGAAGTTAATAATTTAGCTCAAAATTACTTCTCTAAACAAATTTTTGATCAAGCATCAGAAAATTCAGCGACCATACGCTCTTATCTTGAAGAAAGAGGCATCACGCTAGAATCTATAAAGAAAAATTACATTGGTTATTGCCCTGATGGAAATATGGGGAGCTTAATGACTTATTTTCAGTCTAACAAAGTAAATAAACGAGGAGTTTTAAATTCTAACCTTTTATTAAAAAAAGATGATAATGGAGAATGGATAGATTTTTTTAGAAATAGGGTGACGATAGCAATATTAGATGACCGTTCAAACATAGTTGGTTTTTCTGGAAGATCTTTAAATGAAAACTCAAAGAGCAAGTATATAAATTCAAAAGATAGCGAAGTGTTCAATAAGTCAGCTATTCTTTATGGTCTAGATAGAGCAGCTGATAATATAAAGCTTAAATCTCAAGCAATCGTCGTTGAAGGTTATTTTGATTGTATTTCAGGGTATGACAAAGGTTACGAGAACTTAGTTGCAGCAATGGGAACTCAAATTAGCTCGGATAGTTTTGAAAAATTAAGAAAACTTGTCACATATGATTCAGCGGTGGGAGAAATTGTTTTTTGTTTTGATAATGATTCTGCAGGCAAAAAAGCAGCAATAGATACAATCGACAAATTAAAAGAAAATATAGCAAGTGCATCAAAAAACACAGAAAAGAAGATCCGTATAAAAATTTGTTTTCCATCTTCTGGAAAAGATCCAGACGAGATATTCAGATCGAATCCTGTGGAATGGGAAGAAATGATTAATTTGTCTCAAAATTTCATAGATTATTTGATTCAATATTATTCAAGGATTTATTTAGAAGGTGCTGAGAAAGACACATATAAATTTTTAGACTTATTGCTTCCATTTATTATTGAATGTTGTGATGAAGTTCAGCAGTCTTTTTATCTTTCTAAAATTTCTAAACAAACAGGTCTTAGTTATGATTTACTAAAGTTGGAATCTTCTAGCTTAAGTAAATCTAAATATAGAAAAAATAGAAAGACTATCAAAGACGAAGATAGAATAAGAAGAGTGATTTTCAATCCAGAAAAAGCTCAAGAAAAGCATTTTTTGGCAATATTATTGGATGCTAAAGAATTGTTTGAAAATGTAAAAGATATTGAAGATGTATATTTTTCAGATTTGCACTATCGATCTGTTTTTAAACTTTGGAAAAAATCACAAGAAGTTATAGACAGAAAAAACTTATCAGAAGACTTGATTTTTATTTATGATGAAATTGAAAATTATCTAAAAAATGATTTTGTAGATGATCCTGATTTTAGTAAGGATATTGAATTGGAAAATGTGAAAAATAGACTAGCAATTGACTATCAAAAAAGAAAATTAAATGAAGCAGAAATGCGCTTGTTAGAGCTTGAAAATAATGAAGATAAAGATGAGAATGCAATTACATCCTTAATGGACGAATTGCTAATAATAACTGAAAATATAAAAGATCTAGAAAGGAGCGAGGTAACTTGAAACAAGATACTAGCGAAAACGACAACTTAAATGACAATCTTTACATTGACAATGTAGATGAAAATTCTGGGATTGATAAGGTTTTAATATCTACTTCATCAGGCGTTGACGATGAAGAAGATATGTCTACAGCCCCTGCCGTAGATACTTATGCTCAAAATGATGACCTTATGAATATTTTAACTAAGGGCAAAAAAGAATTTAAGGATACATATGAAGATCCAATAAGAATGTATCTTAAAGAAATAGGAGATGTAAAACTTCTATCAAGAAAAGATGAAGAGGTCTTGGCTCGAACTATTGACCTTAAATTTAAATATAAAAATATGCATGATGAATTAGAGGAATCAAGTTCAGAATTAATTAATTCTATTGACTTAATAAAACAAGTTTTTGAATCTATAGTTTCTCTAAAGCCTATACTTGAATCTATAGGAAAGTTTTATGGAGTTACAAAAGCTGATGCTGTTTCTCTAACTTATTTAGCATCTCAAGACTCTGAAATGAATAAAATACATGGGGTTTATTCTGAAGATTTAATTAACTATGTTGCAGATGTAAACAATATTTCAAATGACGAAGTGACAGTAAAAGTTAAAGAACTTTCAGATTTACTGGGATTAATTCCACCTGATCTAACGGAGCTTCTAGAAGATAATTTTACAAAACCTAATCTTAAAGCACTGTTAAAAAATGAAGACTTTTTAAATCATTTAAGCATGTATAAAATTATAATTGACAGTCACTTTAATCAAATTCTTTCTAGGTCTGATTTAGCTCAAAACCATTTAGCAGAAGCAAATTTAAGACTTGTTGTATCAATAGCCAAAAAATATATTGGAAGAGGACTAACTCTTTTGGACCTAGTTCAAGAAGGCAACATAGGATTGATCAGAGCTGTTGAAAAATTTGATTACAGGAAAGGATTTAAGTTTTCAACTTATGCCACTTGGTGGATTCGTCAGTCAATTACTAGAGCTGTTGCTGATCAATCAAGAACGATAAGAATTCCTGTGCACATGGTTGAACAAATTAATAAAATACTAAGAGTTTCTAGAAGGCTAGTTCAAGAAAAAGGAGTAGAGCCAACCTCTGACGATATAGCCAAAGAGCTAGATATGGATCCAGATAAAGTAAATGAAATTTTAAAAGCATCTCAAGACCCTATTTCCTTAGAGGCTCCTATAGGAGAAGAACAAGATTTGAATTTAGCAGATCTTATTGAAGATCAAAATGCTGAATCCCCGCAAAACTCTGCATCAAAAAATCTTTTGAAATCTCAAATTATTGAAGTTTTAGAAACCCTTTCTCCTAGAGAAAGACAAGTGATTGAATATAGATTTGGAATAAATGACAGCAGACCAAGAACACTTGAAGAAGTAGGACAAACCTTTGGAGTAACCAGAGAAAGAATAAGGCAAATTGAAGCAAAGGCACTAAGGAAACTTAGACATCCCACTAGATCACTAACACTAAGGGACTATTTGGACTTTTAGCTTTTAGTTATTAACTAAATGCTAACTAATTTGATTTATTCCTAGATTTTCTATATATTTATAGTATAAATTTAAAAAACATAAGGTTCCATTTGACATTATCTGAACTTCAAAACTACTTAATGATAGCTTTTTTGGTGATTTTCTCATTTTTAGGTATCTTTGTTACCATATTTTTAATATATGTCTTGAGAGCAATAAATCAAATTAAAGTTCAATTTGATAATGCGAATGAAAAAATTGGTACTTTTAAAGAATCTGTTAACGTAATTAGCAAATCTATTGATATTTTTAGATCAATATTTGGTAATGCAAAAAATAATAATAACAAAGAATAAGAGGGTAAATATGTCTTCAGAAGACTCTTTTTATAAAGGTTTTTTTTATGGAGCCACTTTAGGTTTTATTGCAGGGATAATATATGCTCCTAAAACAGGTAATGAAACTAGAGAAATCCTTGGCGAGAATATAAAAGACTGGAAATTAAAGGCAAATGATCTTGTAGATTCTGCAAAAGAAAGATTGAACAATGCTGTGCAAGAAGGAGCAGAAGAATCAAGAAGAGCAAGGCAAGATCTATATGATGAGTAAGAGCTATTTAGGGTAGGAGCCAAGTACTTTTAAGAGAGATGTTATTCTGGATAGTTCATCCAATGCTTCAGAAATAAGATTATCTTGGATATGCCCATCAAAATCTATTATAAATATATAATTGCCTAATTCATTACCTTTTGGCCTGCTTTCAATTTTAGCAAGATTGATGTTTCTTTTTGCAAAACATTCTAAAGCCTTAAAAAGCAGTCCTGCTTCATCAGAACTTTTAAAATCAAATGCTATAGAGGTTTTATCCTTTCCTGATCTGTTATTTGGATAATTAGAAACTACTACAAATCTTGTAATATTACTTTTATAATCTTGTATCCCTTTTACAACTATATTGCATTTATTAATTTCAGCTGACCTTGCATTTGCAATTGCTGCCACACTATCATCTAAATTTTTTAAATCTGAAACAGCTTCAGCTGTTGAAGGATATTCAGTTAATTTAATGTTGTTATTAAGATTTTTTTTGATCCATAAATTGCATTGATTTATAGCTTCAGGCTTACTAATTATTTGCTTTAAATTACTGAGATCTTTCATTTCTTTTTTTGTTATCAAACATGCCTCTATAGGTAGAAATATTTCTTTATTAATATATAAGTTCTTAGAATTAATTAGATAATCTAGTGTTTCAAGTATTGTTCCGACTCTAGAATTTTCAATAGGAACGATTCCTTGATCAATTTTTGAGGTTTCTATACTTTCTAAAACATCAAAGATTGTTTTTTGAGGGATTAATAGTTGTTCATTTTGTTCTTTAAATATTAATGCAGCTTCTTCACTATAAGTACCACTTGGGCCTAAATAACTTAAGTTTGTTTGTATTTTATTCATTGTTTTTATAAATTATATTGCTTTGAATTAATATTTTATCAAGTGGATTTAATGTATTGCTAAAATTATGAGAAATTGCACCTGAAGAAGAGATAATGGAAATAACGTCACTTTCATTAGGTAAATCAATGTCATTGACGGTTTTTCCAATTAAGTTTGAATCCCTGCCAATTGAAATTATTCTGATTTCTGTATGATTGTCAGTGTTGGTATAAATCAATTGATCAAATTTATTTGCAATAAATGAATTTAAAGTATCGCTAATCATTTCATCATATTCAATGGCAAAATCAAATTCATCTCCAAGAAAAAATTGTTTGTTAGGAGTTGTGTTTACTAAGGTTATAGAAATAATTTCATTATTTAAGTGTTTAGCCAGTTGAACAGACAAAAAATTTATTTCATCTTTTAAATTTGAGGCTACAAAAAAGTCAGCTCTTTCAATTCCTGCTTCAACAAGAGTACTTTTTTTAAAAGCATTACCCAATACATTAACAAAGCCTATAGTTTTTTCAATTTCTTGAGATTTATTTTGATTTAAATCAACAAATGTTATTTCGTTTCCTTCGCTTATTAATTTTTTTGCTAAATTAATAGTTATGTTATTCATCCCAGAAATAATAATATACATAATTTGTTAATCCTTTATCAAATAAGATAAATCATTTTGTTCTAACTCTAACTTAGACATAACAGGATAATCTTTGTCTTTATACATATTGTAAATCTCATCGTCATTAATCAACATTAGAACTTTTTTTTTGGGTTCTTGGTTAATTATCTTTTGATATGAAAATGAATTGAAAGGATCTGATTCACTTAGTAAAAATACAATATCTGAAGAATTAGAAATGTTTTCAATGTTGTCTTCAAGTGCTTGATTTGTAATGATTTCTATATTTTTTTTATTATGATATTTATTTTCAAAATCAAAATGACGTTTGTCTGAATAGACATTTATATCATCTGAATGATTTACTATTTTGTCAATTACAGAATCTATAATTTGAGATATTCCAATTATTGATATTTTCATAACTTTAAACTTTTAGTAATTGTATTGTATCTGCTTCTGAATATTTGTTTATATAATCATATTTGTAATTTGAGTCATTTTTATTTTTTCTATAAAAAATCATATTTGTCCCTAACCTTAGGGACTCTTTTACTATTCCTACACCTGCATTTCTAGATTGTAAAAGTATAAAATTTTCTCCATTTAAATCGTAATTTATTTTTTTTCTATGAAGATAACTGTTTGTATCACTAAGTATATTTTCACCGATACTTATTTCACTACCAATTTCATAATCAATCTCATATTTGACTGGAACTTCTACTACATACAAAAAATATACAGAAGTTGAATATTGTCGGATAAAAGGGATAACACAATCAAGCAATGCTTCATTTTTTTCTTTATCAAGTAATAAAATTATTTTTTCAGGAATCATATTTATAGCAGTTTATTTATACTGTTATTATTACCTATTATGCAGAGTTCATCATTTTCAGATAATACTTCATCTGATGAAGGATAAAGAATTATAGAATCTCCTCTTTTAATTGAAACAACAGTTAATTTTTGTGACCCTGGTTTATTTTCAAACCCAGCTTCTGATAAAGTGAAACCTATAAGCCTGTCTGGAATTTGCATTTTACTTATTCCTAAGTTAGTTGATAGTTCTAAGTATTCATCTACTATAGGCGTAAATAAAGTGTTGGCAAGCCTGTCCCCCATTTCCTCTTCAGCAAAAATCACTCTATTGCATCCAAGTCTACTTAAAGTACTCTCATGAAGAGTTGATGATGCTCGTGCAATAACTGTGTTTATATTTAGAGTTTTAAGTAATACAGTAACCATTACTGAAACCTCAACATTTGAACCTATCGCAACAACTCCAACGTCAAAATCTTGAACTCCAAGTTCTCTTAAAGCTATCTCTGAAGACGCATCAGCAGTAACAGGATATGTTACCTGCCCAATCAATGCCTGAACCTTTTCTTCGTCATGATCAATAGCCATTACATCATATCCAAGTTGGTACATTTTGCTTGCAAAGCTTGTTCCAAATCTTCCTAAACCTATGACAACAACTTGAGGCTTTAATTTCATTAACCTATCCTTACAATTTCGTATGCTGGTTTAGCATTTTCTTTCCTTCTTTTTCCAACAAACATAAGGGCTAATACCATTGGTCCAAATCTCCCTATTATCATTAGAAAAGACATAAGTACTTTGGAGGAGTCGTTTAATCTGTTTGTTATTCCAGTAGTTAAACCAACGTTTCCAAAAGCGCTTACACATTCAAAAAGCAATTCTCTAAATATGGTATCAGGTTCAAAAGATGAAATAATCATAAAAGAAAATATAATTAGAAAGATAGAAAAAATAAAAATAATAAGAGCTCTTCTAATTATATCTTTTTCTACAGTTCTTTTAAATAAGGTGACTTCTTCCTTTCCAACAATTGTTGAGATTAAAGATATGATAATTATTGATAAAGTACCTATTTTTATTCCACCAGCAACAGATAAAGAGCTTCCTCCTATAAACATTAGGGCAATTGTTGTGATACTAGTACTATTGTGAACGAAGTTATAATCTATTAGAGAAAAACCTGCAGTTCTAGTAATGCTGTGAAAAATTGAAAGAATTATTTTCTCTTTTACAGGTTCCTCGGCTATAGTGCCTAAATTTGTCCACTCTGAGAATAAAAATTGCAAAGAGCCCAATATCATAATAAACACTGTTCCAAATAAAATAACTTTAAAATTTAGTGTAAAGAAAATTTCTTTATATTTTGATTGAATGAAAAGTTTTCCATTTGCAAATAATTCTAATATAAAAGGATAACCTATGCTTCCCAAAGTAATTAAAATCATCGTTACGTTTAATAAATAAGGATTTCTCTTAATTGCACCTATGCTTCCTCCATTCGCATCTTTCAAAATATCAAACCCTGATCCATTAAATGAAGAAATAGAATGAAAAATAGAGTTGAATATAGCTCCATAATTATTTCCGAAGTTTTTTCCTTCCCAAAGAAAAAACATAATTATAAAACCCAAAAGTTGAAAAATAACACTCATAATAAATATATTAAGCACCAATTTTATTGAGTTTCCAGGAGCTATTTTAGAAGGAGTAGCATCTGATAGGCTTTCATTAATAAGTATTTTTTGTTCTAGATTTAATCTTTTTCCAAAAAAAATATAAATAATAAAACCAGCACCCATCATAAACCCTAATCCTCCGATAAAA
>Ga0315316_10000070_pt1 | contig 49129 bp, 47 predicted proteins | sample M160m3416metaG_FD_203702 | JGI IMG/M metagenome (GOLD analysis project Ga0315316, IMG submission 203702) | Ammonia-oxidizing marine archaeal communities from Monterey Bay, California, United States - M1 60m 3416 | ecosystem: Environmental > Aquatic > Marine > Intertidal zone | place: USA... | reverse complement strand
TCGCTTTTTTGGGTTTACTAATCTTTCTGATGGCCAAACCACCAACTGACCTTATGTCTTTACCTTCCTTCTCGAGTAGTTCTTTCGACGTTCCAAGTACTACTCACAGACCTTTTATCTTCCTAGTTGAACCCTTGAAGGGCAGTAACGCCAAATTCAAAACTTACTGACCTTCAGGCAACTAATTGAGAAACCGGCCCACGCTAATTGGGATTCTGCTTTTCCCCAGAGGTCGGATAAGCCCGGCTTTGAATAAGATCAGTCATCGACGATGAGGTACAGGGGATACGGATTACTTAACTCAACGAACTATTAAAGCGTCTAAAGTTGAGGTCCGGTACGCGCCGTTGCGAGAGATTTGCCTATTTAAATTAGAATGCTAGTTAGAGTCGCGAACCAATTAATTGCGCTGCCACAGCCACTCCAGATGAACCGATTGGCGCACCCATTGATCCAAGGCATGCTTCTATTGTGCCAATAGTGCCGAGTATCATGTGAGGATTCAAGTGGCCCATGTGTCCAATTCGAATCGAACGGTCCGCAAACTCTCCTAGGCCCAGACCTAACGTCACTCCTGCTTTTTCTTCACTTAAACGACGCAATTCTTTGGGATTCACGCTGCCTGTAAGAACCGTCGTTACTGCATTAGACCGAGCGCTCTGCTGCTTAACGTTTAACTCCATACCTTCTGACACAGCCCAAGCATCTACTGCCAGACGAACAGATTCTGCAAGTACTTCATGCCGACCCCACGCATTCTCCAAACCCTCTTCGAAGATCATGTCTAATGCTTCTCGCAAAGCCCAAATATGTTGGATTGGGGGCGTTCCACAATATATTTTGTAATGCTCGACAGGGTTCATTCGAGAAGTCCAATCAAAATAACCAGTTCTCAAATTTGCATTTGCATGCGCCGTCAGAGCTTTTGCGCTAGCAAACACAAACCCTAACCCAGGCGGCACCATTAACCCTTTCTGAGTAGCCGCAACAGTTATATCCACTCCCCATTCATCCATTTCAAACTTTTCGCAACCAAGAGAAGCAATACAATCAACCATGAATAGAGCTGGGTGTCCTGCAGAATCAATAGCTTTTCTAAGTTCCTGAATATCGTTCCGTACAGAGCTAGCAGTATCTACTTGCACTACCAGAATAGCTGCTATCTCATGCTTCGTGTCTCCTTTCAATCTTTCCTCCAACGCCGCTGGGTCTACCGGATCTGAATCATTCCCGCGTAAATGTTCGCAAACCACGCCGCTAACAGACGCCATTTCTCCCCAGTTGATAGCAAATCTTCCTGATTCCAAGATCAAGACACGATCTCCGCGCGAGAGAGTGTTGCTTATGGCCATTTCCCAGGCTCCATGGCCATTTGAAACTGAGATGAATACAGAATTGGAGGTGCGAGCGATCTTAGGTAAATCCTCCAACAAGCTATTAGAAATGTCTATTAAGGACCCTTCGTATATATTTGGCATCGTTTGATGCATCGCTGCGAGGACTCGGTCAGGAATAACAGACGGTCCAGGGATCGAAACCATCGGGCGACCGTGGTTGAGGGACATGAAGACTCCCATTCTTAATGACTGAAAATTTAGCCGTACAGGAAATGCTAGAGGAGACTCCTCCATAACGCTCTGGGCTTTTACAGTGGATAGAATGATATTTATACTTCGGGTCTGATCTTTGGGGGAATTGGCCATGAATACTGATGCGCTACTTCACTCTTTCAGCTTTCCTTCAAAGGCTGAAAGAGATTTTATAAAACTAGTGTCCGCTAAAGATTGCACTCTCGTTGATGTGAATGGGAAGAAGTATTTAGACGCACTAGCTAGCCTGTGGCTCTGCCAAATTGGGCATGGAAATGAAGTCGTGATTAGCGCTATTAAAGGACAGCTAGACCTTCTTCAGACTTACAATATCTTTGATCCATTTACTAATGGTCCTGCTGCTGAAGCTGCCGAGAAAATTAGGAGCCTCTCACCGCACCCTGATGGGCGGGTATTCTTGGGTTGCTCGGGTTCTGAAGCGATCGATACTGTAATAAAATTTGCCCGCCTCTTTCAACAACGGCGAGGTGAAAGCGATCGGCAAATTATTGTTCGTCGAGCTTCTGGGTACCACGGCGTCAATATCGGCGGTACCAGTGTCCAAGGCATCGAAGGCAACCGGGTCGGATGGGGCGATTTACTTCCACACGTAATTGAAATACCAAACGATGATATTGAGCCCGCGGCTCGACTTTTTGCTGAACACGGAGACAAAATAGCTGCGGTTATTAGCGAACCGGTTCAGGGAGCAGGTGGCGTAATTCCCCCACCTGATGGTTACTTGGATGGATTGCGTCGCTTGTGCACAGACAACGGAGCCCTCTTGATTTTCGATGAAGTGATCTCCGGTTTTGGAAGAACTGGCGAATGGTTTGCAGCTCAAACGTACAAAGTTACTCCTGATCTCATAACTTTCGCAAAGGGAGTCACTTCAGGATATTTACCATTATCTGGCGTCATTATTTCTCGCGAGCTAGCCGACGAACTTGAAAATGATGACTACGGCAAATTAATGCATGGATACACCTACTCAGGTCACCCAACCGCTGCAGCTGCCGCACTTGCAAATATTGGTGTTATCGAATCTGGTGGGCTACTGCAAGAAGCACACCGCATCGGCGAAAAAATGGAGGCCGGGCTTAAAGCCCTCGCTGGAGACGGAATGATTAAGAGTTACCGCGGAATTGGTGGCATATGGGCCTGCGAGCTTGGCTGGAGCGGGTTAGAAGCATCTCATGCCATGGTAGATAAAGGCGTAGTTTGCAGAGGCATTGGCGAGGCTCTAGCTTTTTGTCCACCATTGATAATTACCGATAGCGAAATTGGAACGATATTTGACAGATTAGATGAAGTGCTACGCGAGCACTAGCTCAATCTTGACCGTGCGGCTTTTCAGCAATCCGTTCATGGTGGTGAATAACTTCGTCTATCACAAAACGAAGAAACTTTTCGGAAAATTCAGGATCTAACCCTGCTTCTTCGGCTAACCCACGCAAGCGCTTAATCTGACTGCTCTCCCGACTAACATCAGCAGGGGCAAGACCTTTAGCTGCTTTATATTGACCTACTGCTTGAGTTATTCGGAATCGCTCAGCAAGAATGTGTATTAAGGCCGCATCGATATTGTCTATACTTCTCCGGTACTCCACTAGTTTTTCGTCGCTCATCAAGACTTCCGCTCATCTAAAGATTCATCGTGGACAAGATTATCTTCAGAAACCTATACTCATCCTATTTTTAGGATAATCGAGTGATAGCAATGGGCTCGTGACAAAATCTACTATTAGGTTTGCCGGACCAAAAGACGCAAAACAGATTCACAACTTTATCTGTCAACTAGCTAGTTTCGAACGTGAACCTGATGCAGTTCTGGTTACTCCAGCAACACTTGCCAAGCAGCTTTCCTCCGATTCTCCGCCTTTTGAATGTCTTTTCATCGAATCGGATGAAGAGGTACTGGGTTTCGCACTTTTTTTCCACAACTATTCGACTTGGCGCGGTGCTAAAGGCATTCATCTAGAAGATCTTTTTGTTTCAGAAAAAAATCGAGGTAGAGGACTCGGTAAACAACTCCTGGGAGCTCTTGCAAGGATCGCACAGGAACGCCAATGCCCAAGACTCGAATGGCAGGTCCTTGATTGGAATGAATCTGCCATAATTTTTTATGAATCGATTGGCGCTGAAATATTGCGTGAATGGTTGCCTTGCAGACTTGAAGGTGATTCTCTCAACCTCATTGCCTCATTAGGGGATACTGTAAAAGAATTATGAGCGACACATACAACCTCAGAGGCAAGGTGGCGATCGCCGGAGTTGGCGAAACCACCTATTACAAACACGGTCAATCTCCAGACCCGGAATTCAAATTAGTTTTAAAGGCTATTCTTGCAGCTTGCCATGACGCCGGTATTAGCCCGAAAGAAATTGATGGCTTTTGTTCATACTCCGATGATCGGAATGATCCGCCGAGGTTAGCCAACGCACTTGGTATTCCAGAACTCCGTTATTCTAATATGCAGTGGACCAGCGGGGGTGGCGGCGCTGCAGCTGCTGTCCAAAATGCAGCTGGAGCAATTATGTCTGGTTCAGCAAGAGTCGTAGTTGCTTATCGTGGCTTAGCGCAGGGCCAATTTGGAAGATTTGGTAGATCTGGCGGTTCGAAGCCAGTTAGCGGCCAAGCTGCGTACCTGTTGCCCTTCGGGATGATGAGTGCAGCTCAGATGTACGCAATGCGCACAACTCGATTACTTCATGATCATAATATTGACCGATCTACAATGCGTTCGATAGCTCTTACCTGCTATCACCACGCTCAGAACAATCCAAGAGCCATAATGCAAGGACGAACCTTAGATAATCAGGCTTATGACGCGTCTCGCTGGATAACCGAGCCTTTTCGCCTCTATGACTGTTGCCTTGAGAATGATGGCGCAGCAGCGATGATTGTCGTAAGTAAGGATTATGCAAAAGATCTGCGGGACTCACCCGTTCTCCTTCTCGGCGCACAACAAAGCGGAGGACACAGGTCAGGGGCTTGGGCAGAAAATCCTACTGACTACGTGACCTCAAGCTTTAAGCCCGCTGCCAAATACCTATATGAACAAGCAGGTGTGAAACCCGAGGATGTAGATGTTGTTCAAAGTTATGAAAACTTTACGGGCGGTGTCGTAATGAGTCTTATAGAGCATGGTTTATGTACGTATGAAAATGCGAACGAGGTTCTTACATTCGAAAATTTGAGAGCGGACGGAGGATCGTTACCTCTTAATACCAGTGGGGGTAATCTTGCCGAGTGTTACATGCATGGACTAGGGCTTCAAATTGAAGCCGTGCGGCAGATACGAGGAGACTCCTCAAATCAAGTCAAAAATGCACAAGTGGCTTTGGCCAACGCCGGACCGATGGTCGCTGTCGCTTCAACGGCAATATATGGAAGTGAGGTAGCACTCGGATGACAAGAATCACTAACGAAATTTATCTTCCTGGTCTGCGTCAACCAGCACCCATGTCTGATGGGCTAGACGCACCTTTTTGGGAAGGAACTCTTAATGGCGAAATAAGGGTACAGAAATGTCTATTGTGTGAAACCCATCAGTGGGGACCTGAGTGGATGTGCCATTCTTGTAACTCCATGGATATCGAATGGGTAGTTCTCGAGTCGCCTTGTCGCATATACAGTTGGCAGCGGCCACATCATCCAGTCCACAGCGCTTTAAAAGATCGAGGTCCATACATCATCGTTGTAGTTGAATTTCCTCAAGCTGATGGACTCAGAATGGTGGGTAATCTGTTAGGTGATTCAATGCAAGATGTTGTAATTGGTTCGCCAGTTACACCTGTTTTCGAACAGCACCTGGACGCTACTCCTCCATATGCTCTACTTCAGTGGGAAGTGGCTTAACCGATTTTCTTAATTAATTACAAATAAAAATAACTGTTACAGACTGTTCCCGGCCAATTCATTAATGGAGTATTAAACCAAAAGCCGTGGAGCCCCTGAGCTTTAGTGAGGTACTCCACGGCTTTAATTTTAATTTTTATAACAAGTATTAATTAGTTAATAATGGCAGCTAAAGTTTCTTCGCTTGGTGCGAAGTAAAAAGAACCAGACGCTGGATTCGAATAATCGGTCATCGCATCTCGAACATTATTTGCTCCGTCGAGGCCATACATCAGCCTCATTCGTTCACGAAGAGGTGCTTGGTCTTTACAAAAGGCCATGAAGTAAAGGCCAACGGTTCCATCATGGAAAGCATATGGAGTTGAACGGCGAGCGATTTCGTTTCGCTTACCGCTCTCTTCATTTCCATGATTTCCATTTTCACGGAGCTCAACGTGACTGAGATGGCTATAGGCCTCTTGTTGATCGGTTTTTTCGATTTCTGGGAACTTCTTGCGCCCAAAATTCTTTTCCTGTTGATCTACCGAAAGAGCGTTCCATCCATCAAGATCATGCACCCAACGTTGGGCAATGATATGGCTTCCTCCGGCACCTGAGGCACCATCTGGCACAACTGCTACAGCAGGCTGGTCCTCGTCGGCTGGATTACCGGTTCCATCTTTGAAGCCGGTCATGTCGAGGGACTCGCCGTAAATAAACGTTGGCGTTTCACGCGCAACGGCCATGTGACCTTCTAGGGCTTTGCGAGCGTCGTATTGAGCTTTCCAAACCTTGTCCTTGTCATCATGATTCAGCCACAAAAGCAGCTCTTCTTGAGTGCCTTTAGCCTGGCGACCTGAACCATCGGTGGATTCAACTGTTGTATAAGCCTGAAAGTCTTCGGGAACATCATCAGTCAATTCTGGTAACAGACCTGGACCAAAGCCAAGAGTAAGGTTAATACCCTCCGCGTTGCAATCGGTAACCAAGCCAGACAGCGCTGTCTTAATTACTCCAAGGTCAGCGCCTTCTGTTCGACTGAGGTGAACGTACCATTGATTTTGACCCATCCCGTTAAAGATGGCTTTCTGGGGAGTCGGCATGATCGCTCCTTATAATTGCCGTGCCTTATTGGACAAATCGTACGCCTCATTTGGGGGTCACGTCACCTGAAGTTGAATTTTTCCTTTAACTTCTGAATAGTTCCTTAAAAAGAGCTTCTCAGGATACTCAGAGAAAATGTGCAAATATAGAACAATGTCTACCTACACGACGGAACTTCCCATACGGCCAGAGCTTGATGCAGCTCATGGAGACTTAGCCACAAGATGGGCTACTCCCAGTCACTCTTGGAGTAGCAAACAGAGACTTTCAGTTATAGCTGAGGTGCGCCGTGCGATAGACGCAGACGAGTTGGCTCCTTGGGAAGCGCCAAGCTCCATTGAAGGATTCATAGCCAATAACCATCCTCTCCCTGATGCTGCGATAGATGTTATTTGGCGGTTAACTAATCACCCCGGAACGCTCACAAAGGAATGGTACGAATCGATTATCTCTCGAAATATTGATCCAGTTGCGTACGTAGAGTTGGTTGGATTAGTCGCTCAAGCTAACTGTGTAGATCGATTTGCCGATGGCCTTGGCGTTAAAAGAGTCGACTTGCCCGACCCGATAGCTACAAAGACTGCCGTCATGAGTGAGTTAGAAGTATCTGTTACGACTCATTGGGTACCTACCGCTGCTACCAAAGGTCCAAATGTTTTGAAGGCGCTAAGCTCTGTTCCTTTTGAAAATGAATCGCGAGAAATTCTTTCGAGTGTTCAATATGTGCCAACTGCTGCTCTGTTGGGCGATTTGACATCTGGGTACAACTCGCTGACTCGACTTCAAATAGAATTAGTTGCGGCCCGAACTTCAAAGCTGAATGAGTGTTTTTATTGAACTACGAGCCATTCTTTTCTGCTCAGTTTGAGTGGGGTCAGCCAGAACATAGATATTTCTTTCGAAGCTATTTCGAGTTCCACGGACGGTAATGGGGGTGTTCTTCACGGAGAGTTGTTGTCAAAACTATCTGAGGCCTTGTGGTCTAAAAATTTGAATGAATTGACTGCTGTTCGCGAAGAATTAGTCAATGCAGCCGGCGCTGATGTTTTCGTTGATGCAGTCGGAGTTAGTGCAATGTTTCATATGATGACTCGAATAGCAGATGGGACCGGAACTCCGCTTGACGCAGGGACAGACGAGCCATCGGCCGATATCCGAGAAGCTATCGGCGTAAATGACCTCGTCTCGCGTCGCCATATGGCAACTTAGCTCCGCGTGGAAGATTCGCACCCGGTGGATAATGCACATATTTTTGAAGTAACACAAGCCGAATCTGTCAGTTCTAAAACTGCTTTACCCGGTTGGTCTGTAGCTACTTTCGCGGTCTGTCTATTGAGTATCACTGGGCCAGTTGCTAAGCATCTTAGTCTTGATGGATTGGCGCTATCATTTCACAGGTTTTTTTGGTTAGCTCTAGCGCTGAGTCTTGTTATGGCTATTCGCGGCAAAACAATTACTCTTGCTGCTCTTCGATGGTCATGGTTCCCTGGGCTTCTTTTCGCAATAAACATCGCAATGTTTTTTACTGCTGTGAAATTAACAACTATTGCTAATGCGACTATTATTGGAGCGATTCAGCCGGCTATGTCGTTAGTCCTAGTCGGGCCGATTCTGGGGGAACGTGTTTACCATTCTGATCGATGGCTCGCTCTTTTGGCCATGGCAGGTGTTGTTACAGTTGTTTATGGTTCGTCTACGAGACCTGAGTGGGACTTTAGAGGCGACCTTCTCTCAGTTGGCGCAATTCTTGCTTGGACCGTCTATCTTTTTGCCACAAAAAATGCTCGTAAGCACTTGGACGCTATAGAACTTCAAACGACTCTTACCTTGGTCGCTGCGGCCGTTGCGTTGCCCATAGCTCTTGTAAGCGGACAGGACATGGGGGTTTCAGGCTCAGATTGGAAATTTCTAGCGCTCTTGGCTCTAGTCGGCGGGGCTGGACACACACTCGTTAATTTTGCTCACTCAAATACCAAGCTTGTTCTGGTTTCGCTGATGTTTCTCGCTGTACCCATTTTATCGACTGCCTGGGCAGCCCTTTTTTTAGGTGAGAGCCTGAACGTTTGGCAAATGGCGGGCATGGGTATCGTACTTATTTCTTTAGGAACTATTATTTACACAATGGAACATCGGGAAGGTCATTGATAGTGGCTCGTTTCTGACGAGTTGCAAGCGTTCCGAGTAGACACAACAATCCAGCTAAACCGAGGACGGCGCTATATGCAGGTACAAAAATTCTCGGATCTTCTAACTCGCTGATACTCAACTCTGCAGCTTTGCGATCACGCAGAATGATGTAAAGAGTGTTCCAGACGGCCAGCCCGGCCACTAGCCCAACCGTTCGGGTCATTTGCGTAATACCACCGGCTAATCCTTGTTTTGTTCGATCGATAGAAGCCATCACAAAGCTCATGTTCGGAACTTGAAACAAACCAAGTCCTGCGCCAACAAGTACAAGAAAAATTACCACTACTGGTAGAGGTGTTAGTGCAGTTGCCCTGCTCATGGCTACTAACCCAATTCCTTCAATTAGAAGACCCCAGCGACTTAGCAAATTGATGTTAATTCTTCGCACTAACCGTGCCGAGTACTTCGCAGCAATGGCTGTAGCAATAGGAGACACAGCAAGGATTAAGCCTCCGGCAGTTGTTCCATGGCCGCGAACAGTTACTAAAAAATATGGGCCCAAAAACCACACTGTAAACATTGCTGCGTTAGCTAATGCGTTCAAACAATTGGCAGTAACAAAGTCAGGAATAGCAAAAAGGTTAAAGTCTATTAACGGGTTTTCTGACTTACGTTCAACAATCACGAACACAGCTAGCAGCCCGATGCCTATACCTGCCATTGATAAAGTTGGAAACGCAAACCAGCCCCAAGTAAACCCTCGGCTCGCCACAAAGAGAACTAACCCAAGTCCGCTCCCCAATGATAAAGCGCCTTTGATGTCTAGCACTTCAGGTTTCGTTATCGTTGGGCGACGATACATGGCACAGCAGAGAGATAGGAGCATGAGCAGGCCCGTGTAGGGAACTCTGTATAGGTAAACACTTTGCCAATCCCATGTTTGGAGGAGTACGCCTCCTATCGGGGCTCCCGCAGCTACGCCCATAGCGATCATCATTGCGAAAAGAGCAAGAGCGCGCGGTTGATTTTCTTCAGACACTGAAAGGGTTACGAGCGCAGGCGCAGAGCTCAACATAAATGCGATGCCGATTCCTTGGGCTATTCTTGCCAGAACAAAAAACCAGAAGACTGTCGCCATTCCACACGCTGCTAAAGCAAACATTTCAACAATGATCCCGGCTAGCACAACACGACCATGACCGATTTGATCAGCAAACCGGCCTATTGGTAATAGCAAAATTGAATAGCTGAGAACGAAACTTATGACAACCCATTGAATATCCGAAACGTCTAATTCAAAGGCGGCGCTAAGAGCGGGAAACGCTATGTTAACGGATGTATCAAGACCGCTCAGAAACCCAACGCCACACGCAACGGCCAATGGGCCGTGGTTTTTTCGGATACGGAAGTTATAAAACGTAGCTTTAACTTTCAGCCGTAATTTTCATAGCCTTAAGCGTAGCTCCAATACTTTCTTTCGCATTTGCGGCACGCTTATCTATCTCAGGTTGCCCATTCTCAATCATCATCGGCGACAAATTCAACAGATCCCAATGTTCACTGAGGGTCACGCCATCTTCGTTGGGGGTAATCAAATAACGCCATGAAATTAAATTCATTGCTAAGCCGCCAGTAATGAAACCAAATGATTGGCCTTCTTGTCTTTCGACAATCTCAACTAAAGCTTTCCATTCTTCGCCATCTTTACGGTTAATTCCAACGAATTCATCACCAATCTCACCAGTTCCTGGGACACCATCGGCATTTTTTCGCCAATAGCCGCCGGTATTTTCAGAACTCCACTCTCCGTAGCGCTCCATATCAGTCACAAGCTTCCAAACATCGGAAGCCGAAGCTCTAATGTCGATTGATTCCGAATAGGACAAGATTGGTTCACTAGACATGTCGCTAGTCTGCCACTTATGTTGAACTTTGTCCTCTAATAAGGTTTGCTAGCTATACAAATTCAGCCAAAAAATCGAGAATTATTTCATTGACCTCATCTTTAGCTTCCAGCTGAAGCCAATGACCCACGTTTTTGATTACATGTTGTTCGCGAAGATCATCAAAATGCTTAGCTTGGGCTTCATGCGGAGCCATCATCCGGACAGGGTCTACTTCGCCAGTAAGAAAAATAGAAGGCTGCTTTATACTCATTCCTTCCAAATTCTTGGTATCCGCCATCAGCGTTGGGATATTCCGGTACCAATTTAGTCCCCCACGAAACCCAGAACGGGAGTAAAGCTCGACATAGTACTCTAGGTCTTCTTCGGTCATCCATGAAGGAAGTTCTTTCGCTGGCGCCGGCAACGCGTCGAGCATTTGTTTCTTACCGATGGGGTTTACGGATTCTCCTGAGTTCCCGGAAGCGGACATGTGAATTGTGAGTAACGAATTGCGAATGTCACTTTCAAACTCAGTTTCCGCAGCTCCAATTTCGTTACAAAAGTAAGCCCAATAGAAAAAAGTTTCGCCCCAAAATGCTTGAGTGCACCATGCGGGGTCGAATCCACGCGTGTAGGGAACTGACATTCCGATTACCGCACGCACTCGTTGTGGGTAAAGCTGCGCGACATTCCACCCTACAATCGCGCCCCAATCATGGATACCCAGAACGTACGTCTCATGCCCTAGCGCAGAAGCTAAGCCGTCAATATCTGCGCAGAGATCGAGAATTTTGTAATCGCTGACTGCAGAAGGGCAGTCCGACATTCCATATCCCCTCTGATCCGGGACACAAACAGTCCACCCTTGAGCTATAAGTGGGTCAATCTGGTGCCGCCATAGGTACCAGCACTGTGGCCATCCGTGCATCAAAATTATTAACGGACCATTCCCCTCGACGACACAGCGTAGATTGACACCATTTGTCTTAATTATTTCAAAATTACGTTCTTTGAGGGACACCTTCACTCCTCTTACCTAACCGGTCTAGCTTCCTCTAAGTTATTAACACGCCAAATTTCATATAACTCTCAGACATAAACAACTTTTAGAAATACGTGGCTCGGTCGAACGGGGAGAGTACGTTTCCGTTTATGGCCTATAACAAGATTATCTATGAAATCGATTCAGGAGTAGCTGTACTAACTCTGAACAGACCTGAATACCTGAATGCTTGGAACACGGAAATGGCAACCGAAATCAGCCATGCTCTGCATGCAGCAGAAACCAACGATTCAGTTCGTGCTGTAGTAATCACTGGCGCCGGGCGTGCTTTCTGCGCCGGACAAGATCTCTCTGCTGGCGCAGATACTTTTGCCGACAACAACGACAACGGTGATCAGGCACAAGGCACTCCCGCTACGATGCCCTGGGATTTATCGAAACCGGTTGTAGCGGCTATCAATGGTCATGCCATCGGTGTCGGAATTACTTTCCCGCTTTCAGCCGATATTCGTTTTGTCGCTGAGGATGCGAAGCTCCAGTTCGCATTTGTCAGACGAGGCATTGCACCAGAACTAGGCTCATCAAAACTCTTAACTCACATTGTGGGACTCCAAACGGCTAGCGACCTTCTGCTTTCCGGAAGATTTTTTTCTGGTCAAGAGGCTATGCAAATAGGTTTAGTAGCGCAATCACTGCCAGCGGAGCAGGTTCTACCCGCCGCCATGGACTGGGCACATGACATTGCCAAAAATACTGCACCTGTGTCTGTAGCAGTTACTAAAAAAATGATGTGGGAAAATATTAAGCCAGAAATACTTAAAACTGTTTCGCAAGAGTTTTCTATAATTCCTTGGCTAGGAGCTCAGCCAGATGGGACAGAGGGAGTACTGCACTTCATCGAAAAACGTGCCCCAGAATGGGAAGGATCCGTAAACTCAGATCTACCCGATTTTAGTTAGGGATAGTTTTTGTTTAGTCAATCAGACCAAGACAACAACAGTCACGATCACAACCGTCACAGCTGCTAACGCACCACCAATACCTAGAAAAACAGCGATCATTGCGGGAATCAGCGAGTTTTCGTCTTCCATAGCATTTCTCCCATCAGAACAACGTACTTACACAATAACGGTCTGAAACCCAAAATACATTTCATTTACTGAGCACTAGCCGGTCTAACTCTGCAAGTATCCGTATCAATACTTACTTAAGGAGCTCGGTACTGTGGACTTTGAATACAACGCGAAAACAATGGAACACGTTGAGCGACTAGAAACATTTATGGAAGCTCATGTCTACCCCGCCGAGCGCGAGCACCATGACTTCATCGAAAATCCAGACAATCTTTGGCAACAACCACCCGTAGTCGAAGAGTTGAAAGCCAAAGCTCAGGAAGCTGGCATCTGGAACTGGTTTCTACCTGCAGAATATGGTGATTGGAGTCCTGGCTTTACTAATCTTGAATACGCGCCCCTAGCAGAAGTCATGGGCAGGGTGCCCTGGTCTTTCGAGGTGTTTAATTGCTCCGCTCCTGATCGGGGCAATATGGAAGTTCTGGCAAAATACGGAACCTCCGAACAACAAGATCAATGGCTTCGCCCTCTTATGGAGGGGCGAATCCGCTCAACGTATGGGATGACTGAGCCACAGGTAGCTTCTTCTGACGCAACCAACATGGAGCTTCAAATTGAGCGAGATGGGGATCATTACGTCCTTAACGGCCGAAAGTGGTGGAGCAGTAATATTTATCATCCGCTCTGTGAGTTTGTCATAACCATGGGGGTTACAAATCCCGATAACAACCGGCACCAACGTCACTCAATGGTAATCGTTCCGAAAGACACGCCTGGGCTAGAGATTGTTCGTCCGCTCTCAGTATTTGGAAATTTTCATTCTCCTGCTGGTCATGGCGAACTTGCCTATCATAACGTTCGGGTTCCTATCGACAACATAATTCTTGGTGAGGGCCGAGGATTTGAGATAGCTCAAGGAAGACTCGGACCAGGGAGATTTCAGTATGCAATGACAAATGTTGGGATGGCTCAGAGGATGCTTGACATGATGTGCGCCCGGGCGGAAGGACGTGAACCTTTTGGATCTAAAATCAGCGAATTCTCTTCCACTCGACAAGATATAGCAAGAGCTAGGTGCGCCATCGAACAAGCCCGTTTGCTTGTTTTGAAAGCCGCAGCAGAGATGGATAAATCTGGCGCTAAAGGAGCTAGGGATTACATCTCCATGGTCAAGATTGTTGGACCTAAGTTAGCTCATGATGTCGCTGAACGAGCAATGCAAATTTTCGGTGGTAAAGGTGTTAGTGGTGATACTCCTATAGCTGAAATGTTTGTAATAGGTCGCTTGATGCGAATTGCGGACGGCCCCGATGAAGTCCACATGAACCAGTTAGCTAAGCTGACTTTGGCCCAGGCAGAGATCGCCAGACAAAGCGGTAAAGGCGGAGTCGATTGGTATGGAGACTGAGGAACGAATGCTCAATGAACCTCTTTTAATTGACGGTGCTACTAGCAGTCCTACCCCAGATGGATGCGCCGAAGAAGCCGTAGCCTTCGAGGAAATGGGATTGGATGCCGCATGGACTTTTGAAGCATCACATGACCCATTCCTTCCGCTTGTTTTGGCTGCTGACCGAACTAAGTCCATAAATCTAGGAACAGCTATTGCAGTTGCCTTTGCTCGAAACCCAATGACCTGCGCCGTGACTTCTTGGGATCTGCAGCGTTTATCTGAAGGCCGATTTATTCTTGGATTAGGCACTCAAATAAAGCCCCATATCACAAGGCGATACAGCGAGCAGTGGTCAAGGCCTGCGGCACGCATGCGGGAGTACATAAGAGCGCTACATGCAATTTGGGACAATTTCCAGACGGGTGCAGAACTTAATTTTAAAGGTGAGTTCTATACCCACTCTCTCATGACTCCAGCTTTCAGTCCTGGGCCTTTAACGGTTTCCAAACCACCTATTTATGTTGCTGGTGTTGGCCCCAAGCTAGTCAACGTGGTCGGCGAAGTCGCGGACGGCTTCTTCGTGCATCCCTTCCACACCGCTGATTATGTGATCAACGAAACGCTTCCTGAATTGGCCAAAGGAGCAAAAACTGCTGGACGTTCAGCGGAGGAAGTTGTCGTTGCGTGTCTCACTATCGTCGCTATGGGTAGGAATGATGAAGAAGTTGCTCGAGCACGAACGAAAGCGGCGGCACAACTCGCTTTTTATGGATCAACTCCCGCCTACTCTGGTGTACTCGATTTTCATGGATATGAGAACCTACAACCAGAACTGAACCGGCTTTCTAAACAGGGAGAGTGGTTGAAAATGACTCAAAACATAGATGATGATTTAATAGACCTTCTTTGCATATCAGGGACACCCTCAGAGGTTGGGGTTCAACTCCGGGAGCGAAATACTTTTGCAGATCGTTCAACCATGATGTTCTATGGACCTCCACCAGATATCGAAGCTATCGAGGAGACAATCTCTGCAGCTCAATCCTGACCTGGATCGAAACTATTTAGTGATTTAGCTTTGCAGGTAAATTGGGACTAACAAGGCCCGAGCCAAGGTAGTTCCGAACATGTTGAATCCGCAGATAGCTGGAGAAACTTGGTCGTCGATTGGAAGTTTTTTAATGCTTAGTGCATGGACAGCAAACATATAACGATGTGGGCCATGTCCTGCCGGCGGCGCAGAGCCCAAATATCCATATAGCCCTGCATCGTTTCTTAGTTGTTTTGCACCTTCTGGTAGCTTTTGACCGTCTTCTGCGCCGCTTCCGGTCGCCAATTCAAAAACGTCAGCTGGGATGTCATATACGACCCAATGCCAAAATCCACTGCCCGTAGGTGCATCTGGATCGAAACAAGTGACAACGAAGCTCTCAGTTTGTTCTGGTGCTCCTGACCACTTTAGGTTTGGCGATATATCTTGGCCGCCGGCTCCAAAAATTCCTGACACCTGCGCCATCGGAAGCATCTCTCCATCCGAGACATCGGAGCTATCGAGAGCGAAGTTACTAACTGGTGGAAGGAAATCATATGGACTATTTGGTATTGGCATTTAAGCTCCTTTACATCACTTTAAACAAACGTATCATTACGTTTCATGACATGATTGGCGGTGTGGTTGCCAATTAGCGCAGAAGACTTTTCACTAAACAGGAACGCCGGAGTAATTCGTTATTGAACTCTCAGCTTATTCCCGATGCTCGAGCAAAAGCTGAGAGTTCCCGCTCGATATTGCCCATTGGTTGAAACGCGATTTCTGTCACTCCCTGGTCAGCAAATTCATTTATTTTTGCGGCCACATCACTTGCCGGCAACGTAAATGGTGATGCAAACATGCTTTCACCAGTTATCACTTCCCGATCTATCGCGTTCATATTTGTCAAATGTCCAGCATGCACGTGCAGATGCTTTTCCTCTTCTGAAACTTGGCCAACTAGCTCAATGAATTTTTCAGCATTTGGCATAGACGCCAGTCGTTCATCTTTTTGCTCTAAAAATGCATGGTAGGCAACACTCACCCATGGTCCTGCCGTTTCAATAACCCGTTCGGAATCGACCGTCTCACCTTCATCCATAACGGTTCCGCTCGTCAACAAAACAACATCTCGAAGCTGAGAGTAATCTGCATCAGGACGAGGACGGGAAGTGAAAACCCCGTGGTTCATTTCTGCTGCTACTCCTAGGCCTCTCGGCCCATTAACTCCTAGAGTCCATGGCACTTCAATTGGAAGATTGGGAGCATGGCCTTCCCAATGAAGCATTGATATGACTTGTCCCTCATGCTCGACTGTTTCCCCCCGGAGTAAACTTTGCACGTCTCTGACCATTTCAGGAAATTCAGCCCACTTCAGAGGTTTCTGTCCCATTGCTCGACGTCCTGTGAAACCAGTTCCAGCGCCAACCACGACCCTGTCTTGGCCAACAAGACTGACTAAAGTTGCAATCGCTGACGCAGTGACCATCGGATGGCGAAGAGATGGTATTAAGACGCCCGGGCCTAGTTTAATTTTTTTTGTTCGCGTCGCTGCTAAGGCAAGAATCATCCAAACATCTAGCTGCAATGCTGGCGTGTCGTATACCCAAGCCGTCTCGTAGCCAAGTCGCTCAGCCAATTCTATGTGCTCTGGAGTTTCGGGAGTCGGTGGGAACGCGGCTGAAATCTTCATCACAGCATTAGAGCACGAAATAAGGGAACAGATATCGATTACTCAATCCAATTATTTTGCAGGTGGCCCTAAGAATGCGATCGCTGCAGAGGCACCCGCTTCCTTCCGAACTGTCGTTATGCATTTATTTTTTTGAACAGCAGGTTTAACTTTTCCTACAGCTGGCCCTAGAAGCTTGGCACATTCGTCAACCTCTCGAACTGACATCACAAGACCCCAAAGCGCCCAACTAGCAATAGGGTCAAGCTCTTCTGGCCCAATCAGTTCAAGGACCACTTCGCCCATATTCACAGCAGATCTTAATATCGTCGGTCCAGATTTCGAAATGGCTTCGGGTTCACCAACGAGCGCTCCTATCTTTTCCAGAGCCATTCGCCCTCTACTAAACTCAGGTACTCGCATCACAACGTGGTCAATACCAAAGCACCCATTCGGATGGTCTGACGCCACTTCTGTCGATAAAAAATCTTGTGACATAGTTTTAATTGAACCAAAATTTGGAGATTTAGCATTTTGTAGAACCCATGAATGGATTCCTGAACCTTTAGAACCTTGGTCAAATACCAAATCTATAGTTCCTACTCGACATCGTTTATTTTCGACTCGGAACCCTAAATTTTTCCAAACTTGCGGCTCATCCCCAATGTGCAATTCGACGATAGAAGGGGCTTCTAATTTCATATTTTTATTTTAGCAATATCAATGATTTGTACAGCATGCATTAAGTAGTCGTGGCAGTATTCGACAATGGGCGAAAATTCAGTAATAACAGAAGATCATGGTCGAGTAAGAACAGTAATCATCAACCGACCGCAAGCACTTAACTCGATGAATAATGATGTCTTTGCTGGGATTAAGGAAGCATTAGCCGCTGCCGAAATCGACAACAGCGTGGCTGTAACAATCGTCACCGGTGCGGGTAGAGCATTCTCTGCTGGACAAGATCTCACTGAGATGCAACAAGGCCTTGAAGGCGAAACTACCGCTCATCAATTTCCAGCGATGCTTCAACAACTTACGAATTTCCGAAAGCCGCTAATAGCAGCTGTTAACGGCTTAGGTGTTGGTATCGGCATGACGTTTTTGGCACATTGTGATCTCGTTTTTATGGCTAGCAGCGCTCGGCTTAGGACTCCATTCCCGCAACTTGGGCTTGCACCCGAAGCAGGAAGCAGTTATACCTTCGCAACGCGAATGGGTTGGCAAAATGCTGCCTACACTCTCATGTCAGGGCGTTGGTTCTCCGCAGATGAATGTAAAAGCATGGGCCTTGTCTGGCGAGTTACTGAGCAAGAAACCTTGTTAGAAGAGGCTATGAGTGTCGCTCAGGAACTAGCAATTAATCCAATTCCTTCTCTTATCGCAACTAAACAGCTGATGATGGATTCGGGTCGCTCAACTGAGGCATGGGCAGCACACAAACGCGAGATCGGTGCCTACGCATCTCTCCTCGGCGCACCAGCCAACCAAGAAGCTGTATCTGCTTTTATTCAAAAACGTGAACCTGACTTTCTGAGTATCCCAGACATCTAAAAATTCCCGATTTAGCTGGAGTCTTCATGCCAGCTTGGAGGTCGACTGCTCAGAACACCATCTGCCTCAAGAGAATCAATAGCGGCATTCGTCAGGCCAAGGAGTTCTTGCAATGTCGTTCTGTTGTTTTCCCCTCTGTACGCGATTGTTGGTTTAACACCAGCGGCAGCATCACCAAAACGCCATGGTGATTGTGGAACTTTTACCGCTTTGCCCCTACCGGTATCCACGTTAATAAAAGCACCTCGCTCTTCAGCCCATTTTGTTGCAGCTAGCTCAGGAACTGATTTAACTTCAGATGCCAGAACGGCGCTCACGCCGATATCTGCTTCGAGCTCTTCCGCTGAATTAAACTGAATCACGTATTTAGCAAATATTGCAGTGAGCTGATCTCTGTTTCGAACTCGGTCTTCTATCGCAGCGAATCGAGCATCGCTGCTAAGCCCATCAATTTTCATGACACGACACAATGTCTTGAATCCGTCGGCAGTAGTAATATCTAAAGTCACGTTCACGTAACGCCCATTACCAAGTTGAAGCACCGGGGACCAATTCTGGCCGCCTTTAAAACCAACCATCGGGTCCTCACCGGTCATCTCCACTGCTGCAAGATCGTTGACCATCAAGGTGCTTTCAGCCATTGAGATCTCAACAGCCTGACCTTTCCCAGTGCGTTCTCGCATATACAACGCAGCCAACACTGCTCCAAGCGCATGCAGACCAGTGCATGTATCTGAATGCGACATGGGATCATTTTGCGGCTGCTCTTCGCGACGCCGAGCCACCATTTCAGTTATTCCAGCTTCCGCATGGATAGCTGACGCAAAAGCCCCTTGGTTTGATCGAGAATTCCCATGGCCCCAACCACTAATTGATCCAAGAATAACCCGGGGATTCACTTCGCTTAGCACTTCATAAGTAAGACCTAAGCGACTCATTACCTTTGGGCGATAATTTTCAAGAACCATATCGGCTCGCGTAACCATCTCTAGAAACAAGTCACGTCCACCTTTGGCAGCCAAGTCGATTGAAACGCACTCTTTTCCAGCGTTGTACTGCACAAAATACGGTGATTGTCCATCAACTCGAGGAACTAGTGACCGAGTCAAGTCACCATCAGGAGGCTCAATTTTTATTACACGGGCACCCAAATCACTAAGCAGCCTAGAGCAGATCGGACCTGCTAATGCTCTCGTAAGATCAAGCACAACGATGTCAGACAATGGTGCATTCATGGAAGTGAAACCTACTCTCAAAAATTGAAGTTAAAATTTGGGGATATCAGCCATGTATAAACCCATTTGATTTTTGGTCAAAGTCATCCGGCTGTAGACCTAAAAATTTAAGACGAAGGTGATTCCAAAGATCTAAACATTCCCAGTCAGGTTCATCTGTTGTGCTGTTGCCATCTAAGAACGGATTGGGCAATAGAACAGTCAGCATCTGCTCACCTAAGCCATTGAACATTCGACATCCCCATGAGACAGGGCCTTCTTCTCTTACTAGCCTATATAACTCAACTTTGCCGCAGCGGCGGATCTCGGCTACATAAGGATCAGTAGGAAATCCAGGTTCTCCTTTTGTCTCCCCTACACACAGATGAATATGCCATTTTCCGAAGTCTAAGGTCAGGTAACCGTCTAGGGTGCTCATGGTTGGTTTTTTTGGTGCGCGTATTTCATAAGCGGCACCTTGAATAATTGGCCCGAAACTTATCTCTTTCCAGTGTAAAAAAATTTCTTCAATTAATGAAACCAATTCTGATTCCTCTGCTTTGAGAGGAAAGGACTCAACGGTTCCAACTCCTGGTTCTTCGTGAACATTTCCTCGCCCCGGCATAGAACGTTCAGACCTTGATTTTGTACAAGTCGGCAGCATTATCTTGAAGTATTTTTTTTTGAATAACTGGGTCTAGCTCGCTTATGGCGTTTCTAACTCGCTCAACGCTATGAGGATATAAACATGTCGGGTGAGGAATATCTGTCTCAAACATTATTCGGTCAGGACCAAGATGCTCAATTGCCGGACCAAGGGTTCGTGACTCAAACCAAAAGCATCCATAAAATTGACGCCGGAAATAGTCTGATGGTTTGAGAGATAAGTGGGCGAGGTGCTGAGGAGCTGTTTCGCCGCACTGATAGTCAAGAGCGTCCAGCAGAAAGGGTATCCAACCAACACCGCTTTCGACAGAAACAAACTTTAGGTTCGGGTATAGCTCAGGGACATCACTAACGAGAAGGTTAACCATCCACCTGAGTTGTCCAAGGAAGATTGCTGCACCACCGAGAGAGATTTTTACATCTCCAGGCCAAGTCTCGTATGGAACTTTCCCTGACCAATCGATATCGCCCTCAGAAGCACCAATATGAAAATTAATTGGCATCTCGAGGCTTTCGCACGTTTCCCAGAACGGCCTCCATTGTGGTTGGGAGAAGTTAGGCATACCCGAATCATGCGGATTAGAGCACATAACTATGCCTCGCGACCCATTTTTATGCATACGCTCCACTTCGACTATGCAGGCATCGATATCCCACCATGGAACCAGCGCCATTGGCAGTATTCGCTCTCCGGAACGGCTCTGAAGATCGCTCATCCAATCGTTATAAATTTCGACGCATGCAATCCTTAATGAGCGATCCTCAACTTTCAAAAAATTTTGGTTACCAAATCCTCCAACATTTGGATAAACAATGCCATGGCTGACACCCATCTGGTCCATTAACTTTAGTCGAGCGTCACAGTCATAGGAGGCGGCATGAACCATTTCTATATCAGCTTTTAGAAAATTTAAGCCCAACATCTTCTCACCATCGGGAAGTATTGCGCTAACGGCAGAGCTCCCAGCTATCGGAATATCTCCATTCACTACCCACTTTCGACGGCCGTTATGTTCTTTCATCTGAGGCACTAAATCTTTGTACTTAGCCGGAGCCAGACTCGTCCAGAGATCTGGAGGCTCAGACCAATGGGTGTCAGAGTCAATAATGCTAATCCCAGGAAAAATTTCGCTTACTGCTGTCATATAGCTAAGCCCCTTTCGATCGCAAACTAGCCCCTATGCAATCTCACTATTGATATTACTTCTTTTGCAGCTAACTCGGCTGCTGGTTCTCATGCGGGTTCAAGAGTGAAAACAATTGGTTGTCTCTCACGAAGGTCAACAACATTATTTTTCGGCTCGCCAGCTTCAAAATTAACTGGATCACGAGACCCTCTAGCAAGAATCAATGCACCCATCAGTGACATGAAGAAAATAACGCCAAGGGGGACAAAGCGTGTAGATGCCATGTCAGTCAAAAAACCTGCGAGCGGAGGTCCGATAAGGCTACCAACCCCGCTGAAAAGGAAGATGTACCCCATAACCGATCCAATGCCGATCATTCCAAAATAGTGAGCGGCTACAGCTCCCATAAGAGCCACGTAACCCCCGTAGGTGACGCCCAGCAGCAAGGCGAAAATCATCAATAGCCAGTATTTCCCATTAGCGAACATCCAAACTAAATATGCAACTGGCTGAGCAGCAAATGACAGTTGCAAAAGACGAACAGCTCCGAGGCGTCCAGCAAAACTTGTCAGTAACAAACGTCCAAGAATACTCGAACCCCCAATTGCGCTGATTAAAAGAGCAGCTCTGTTAGAGCTAATACCGTCTTCTTCAGCAAACCGAATAACGAAAGCGAAAGCTGCCATCAGAGCGGTTGACATCAACGCGCTGGAACCGCATAAAATTTTAAACTCAGGTGTTTTAGTTACTAGACCTACATGGTTTTTAGAATTCGCCTGAGTTTGCACTGGAGATCGTCTTACTAAAAATGTGGCTGCCACTAGGCACACTGCTGATATCACCGCTAGAACACGAAACGCTCCTCGCCACCCCTCGGTCTGAATTAACGATTTAGCAAATGGAACCAGTAGCAAAGTACCAATTCCTGAACCCGTGGCTGCAACACCTTGGGCTAAGGCTCTGTACTTGACAAAAAATGTAGCAACTGTTGAGAACAGGGGCGAACAGTAAAGTCCGCCTCCGAAACCCAAACCGAGTCCATAGACCACGTAACTTTGCCAAATAGCTGTGGTAAAGGAAGCCGCTATTAAACCACCAACAAATAGTGAGCCTCCGATCGCTAGAAGGGGGCGCGGGCCATAGCGATCACACCAACGCCCAGATATCGCACCTGTTCCGAAAAACAAGAACATTGTTATCCCAAACATCAGAGAGGTAAGACCAAGCCCTGCGTTGAATTCGGTCGCCATTGACGAAACAAAAGCACCAAAGGTGTAAAGGACCCCAAATGAAATACCGACAGCGATCATCGCTCCGACCGCAACTGCCCAAGCCCGGCCGCTATCAAACATTTCAGAATCAGAACTCATGTGAAGTTCTATCCTAGGGCCCACGAAGCTACATCTGCTTTATAAGCGCCCCTGGCATCTATCAGCAAGCTCAACTTTGCTTCTTAAGCAAACTTTTGGTAAGTAAAGCAGCACCTATCGCGCAACCATCCGAGCCGAGCGGGCTGAGTTCTAGTCGCACAGGGTCTCGATGCTCTGCACCTACGGCTATTTTAAGCAACCACTCGCTAATACCTTGAATGAGAGGGCTACCAATGTTTGCTAATCCTCCGCCTATTATTATGAGACTGGGATCCACCACCATGACCAAATTAGACATTCCAATAGCTACATCTCTACAAAACTGGCTGAATATTTCTTCCGCATGTTTGTTACCAGATGTCATAGCTGAAACTAAATGGCTACCAAGAATGTCATCAATCTGAGCAACATTTAGCTCATCGAGACTCACGGTCCTCGCCGAAACGGCCTGCCGGGCCATCTGTGTAAGAGAGCTACCTGAGCCGTACATCTCCCACGGGCCTCGGCGTTCAGTTACGTGGAGATCACCGTCGTAGTTTATTGTCATATGCCCCGACTCGCCAGCAAAGCCATTTGATCCCTTAAGTAAGTGGCCGTCAACAACCAGACCAGTTCCTATTCCGGTTCCAAGAGCCACAAAGATAAAGTTCTTACAGCCCTTACCCGCTCCAATTTCAGCTTCAGCAATAGTCCCAGCAGTCGCATCGTTTGCGACGGCAACTGGCAGGCCAATGGCGTTGGATACTCGTTCTTGCAAAGGAAACTCTATCAAAGATGGAAGATTTGGTGAATATCGAACAGAGCCTTCCGATGTTACTAGACCCGCTACAGCCAGCCCGACCGCATCAATTGAAGCAGCCGTTTGATCATCGAGATTTGTAATTAAGTCAACTATTGATTCAACGAGCTCAAAATCATTGCCTGAGCTCGGAGCAACAATGCTAGCTTCTACCCGGTTGGATGCAGGATCGACCAATACTGCCATAGCCTTAGTTCCGCCGATGTCGATTCCTACGATCACAAGAACCTACAGTATGTGATTTACTGTTAGATCGCGACACGTTTTATTTGCTTACGGACACCGGAGCCCCAATGATCAACAGAGATACCCGACTCACCTTGAACACAATCGGATCTTCAGGTCCGGGGTCGCGTCTGCTTATTTTACTTCACGGTTATGGAGCCGACGAAAATGATCTGGCGCCAATCGTTTCACATATTGACCCTGAAGGCTTGTTTTTTTCTGTTTGTCTTCGAGCTCCGATAGACCTCGTTCCATTTGGGGCTGCTTGGTATGAGAGAGATGCTGCAGGTGCGATCGCATCAGAAACTTTTATTGCATCAGTTGATGCCATCGATGAAACGATTAAAGAGATATGCGAATGGGGATCTTTTGACTATTCCGAAAGTGTGTTACTAGGTTTTTCTCAAGGTTGTGCTATGGCATTGGCATCATGTTTTAGAGCTGGCAAGGCAGTTCGGCCCGCTGGGTTAGCTTGTCTATCGGGGATGCTTCAAACAGTTCCTAACTTTCAATATCAACTAAATGGTCCGCCGGTGTCTATTTTGGTTCAACATGGGATTGACGACCCAATGGTTACTATCGATAGAGGTCGAAACATTCGTGATTCTCTTATTGAATCTGGCCTTGAGCCCCAGTATTTCGAGTATCCGATGCAACATGAAATAAATGGTGAGTCTCTTTTTGACCTTCGATCTTGGTTAAACACAGTTGGACTAGCTATTTAGGACTGGTTCCACAGCAAACACCGACCCAGAATACGCTGAATCAATAAATGTCTTTTCCGGCGGGACCTGCTTAACAAGAATGCGGTAGCTCTCGGGGCGAAATTTCAGAAATATAGACATCAGCACTGCACCACTAGCCACCGAAATTACGATTGCTGAAGAAGGTCCGAGAATTTCTGCTAGCTCACCTAAGAGAAGCATCCCGATTGGCAGCACGCCTATAGCTGTAGTCAGAAGACCTAATGCCCTGCCTCTCTTATCAGCAGAAACTGAGTCCATGACTAACACTGCTTGCGTTGATCCGAATAGCCCCATGCCAATCGCTGCAACTAGCAACATTAGTCCGGCGAGCAGAAACCAAGGAGCTGACGCAAAACCACTCATAAAGAAGAATGCTGCGAATGAGCCGACAACATACGTTCGCCCTCTCCGTTTCGGCTGGCGTTTCGCAACAGTCAATGAACCGATGAACATTCCCATTCCGAGCATTGAGGCGAGCAGTCCTAGCAAGGCAGGGCCAACTTCGAATTTCCGTCCAACAATCTGAATTAATGGTGTTGAGGCGAAAAAAAAGAAATTTACGCATGCTGTGACCCCAAGAATGCTGATCAAACCTCGCTCGGTTCGTAACATTCTTACGCCATCAGTTATCGCGCTTAAGCCACCCTCAGTAGCTTTTTGAAGCCGGTCAATTCTAGGAACCATGCTGAAGGTAACTACAGCTATTATTTGCAAGCCAGCCATTACTGTTAACGCCCATCCGATTCCTGCTGCTTGGATTAGAGACCCTCCGGCAAGCGCACCTAAGGCAAGCGCTGTTGAGGTCGCAGTTGATTCCAAAGCCATCGCGTTATCAATATTTGATGCACCAACCAAGTCATAGACGATTGCTCTTCGGCCTGTCATGTCGAACACCATTCCAGCGCCAGCTAAAAAGAGAACGGGGTATATCATCCAAACATCTAGAATCCCTAAAAATTCAGTTGCGCTCAGAACTAACAATGCGGGAATTGTCACTAGGAACTGGCAGATCATTGTCCGTCGTCGGTCGAATCGGTCTGAGATCCAGCCACCGATAATGCCTCCAAAAAGCATCGGGGCCCATAAGGCCACGCCAGTTAGCTGAACCATTCGGGCTGAACCAGTTAACTCATGGGCAATAAAAGGCCCGATAAAGGACACACCCCATCTCGATAAACCCCAAGTCCACCCGGCTACAAGTAGTAAAGGGAAATGCTTAACCTTTAAAGCTTTAAAAGTATTTGGCGAACTCACTAACGATGCATACCGCCATCAACGGTAAATTCCTGTCCGGTGCAATAGCTCGCTTCCTCAGATGCTAAGAAAAGAGCAAGAGCAGCGACTTCAGATGCTTCCGCTTCTCGACCTAGTGGTATGCCTCTCACCATTTTTTCTTTATCGAACTCAGAAGTCATTTCCGTATTGATTAGACCGGGATGAATCGAATTAACTCTAATATTACTTCTTCCAAGCTCCAGGGCAGCGATTTTAGTCATTCCACGAACAGCCCATTTAGTTGCTCCATAAGCCATTGATGCGAACGTTGCTTCTAAACCGGCAACTGAACTCAGGTTCACAATAGAGCCGGACTTTTGGGAAATCATCTGGGGTGCAACAGATCGCATTCCTAAGAAAACGCCAGTTTGGTTTATCGCAACAGTTTCGTTCCATATCTCATCACTGGTATTCACAAGTCTTGCCCCACGTAAAATACCGGCGTTATTAACAAGAACATCAATCCGACCATGGTGCGCAATAACGTCAGCTACTACGGTTTCCCAATCATCTACCGACGAAACATCGTGATGTAAAAACTCAACATCTAGCTGGGCTGCAGTCTTACCTCCATCTTCATCTAAGACATCGGTAATTATGACTGTCGCTCCTTCATCACGGAAGAGTTCAGCTTCGGCTGCTCCTTGACCCCGAGCTCCTCCAGTGATTATTGCAACTTTGCCTGTTAATCGTCCCATTTCATCCCCGCTCTTATTTTCTATTGCTCAAGCTTCTTATCTGGTCAACTGTAAATTCTACTTCGTTAAGGTAGTTTGCGCTCTTATCACTAATCCTGACTCGAAATTTGGGTTTACTTACCCTATGTTTGGGGCGTGGACCTAGATCAGATAGTCAGTGATATTCGATTAGCCGGTCCCGCTTGGAAAGAGAGATCTCTTGGTGCCGAATCTCGTGGGAGCATTGATCCAGCAAATGCTGAGGAAATTCGACAGATCGGGGCTCATAGACTCACGCAGCCTTTTAACTTCGGAGGTGCTCAGTCGTCTATCGAAGATCATATGCGGGCTGTCGCTGTCGCTGGAGAGTATTGCATGTCAACTGCATGGTGCCTTGGTGTCTGGAGCGCACATAATTGGATGGCGTCTCATTTCCCTGCAGAGGGACAGCATGATTTTTGGGAAGATCCAAGAACCTTAATCAGCGCATCAATAGTTCCAAAAACAAAATTCAAGGCAGTAGGCCAAGATGTCTTAGTCTCCGGGAGGTTTAGTTTTGGGTCTGGGTGCGATCATGCTTCGTGGCTCGGAGTCGGTGGGCTCATAGGAGATAAGACACCTTCGCCTGTTATTTGTATGTTGCCAAAGGACTCTATTTCCATAGACCATCAATCATGGGAAGTAAGCGGCCTCAGAGGAACCGGTTCTAAGGAGTTGGTTATCGCTGATGAGGTCCTGGTGCCCGCCCACAGGGTTCTTCATGTGTCTGAATCTATGAACCGGGAATCTCCTGGACAGAAACTTTATGGTCATCCGCTATATATGACACCGTGGCGAACTACAGCGATACTTGTTCTAGCTGCACCGCTAATTGGTGCAGCTAAAGCTGCAATAAGACGGTTTCAAGAGCGCATGGATAGCCACGTCTTAGTCGCATTAAAAACCACACAGCTCAATGATCCTCTCGCTCTTAATAGGCTTGCCGAATCATCGGCAGAAGTTCAAGCGGCAGAGTTGATGCTCTATCATGCCGCAAAGCAGCTAGATCTGTTAGGTGTAGCTGGTGAGGTAGATGCGTTAGATAATGCTGTCATTGTTAGAGATTGTGGGTTTGCAGTCCGACTTTTGGCTAATTCCGTTGATCGACTTTTTGAAGCAAGCGGCGGAAGCGCTCTTTCTAGCGCCGAGCTGATGCAGCGAATATGGCGTGACGTTCATGCGGCACGAAGTCACGCTGTTTTAACATGGGATCATGCATCTCATACTTACTCCCAAGCGTTATTTAAGTAACTAAATTTAAGCTATTGGTTATAAATTTGCGACAACCTCTTTAGCTATCAACGCATCAGATTCAGCTGCCGCATTTTGGTCGGAACCTAGGGTTGCGCCCACAAAAATAAATTTGTCTAGACCGAGATCACTGAGTTTTTGGATGCGCTCGATACAACGGTCGGGTGCGCCTACGATTGAATAGTTATCTACAAAATCATTAGATAGCAGAGATGCTTGATCAGAGTCGGCCCGAGTATGACTCCTCATATCGTACCTCTCATGTAATTCATTCATTACCTTTTCGTCCTCAGAGGAAATAGGGCCTACAACTTCTCCGTGCATAACGGAGAATCGAGCGAACGTAGACAAACCTCCACGCACAAGCTCGCGGGCCTTTTCTAAATTCGAATGGCAAATGATATTTACATAAGCTCCGTAGTCAATCTCGTCTGGATCTAGCCCCTCGTCTTTTCTAGCTTTGCGAGCAATTTCTATTCCCCATTTGATTCGCTCATGATCAGCACCCAAAGCAAACATAATTCGGTCGCTGTGGCGAGCTGCTGCTGAAATTACTTTCGGACCGGTGGCGGCGACTTCCACATCAACTTTTCCTAGCCTTCCAGGAAGCCAGTTTATTTGACTCGCGATCGCTGATGCCGCTAGTCCAAGTTCATCAACTCCTCGCGATACTGTTTCCCCGAATTTTAGATCTTCAAATAAAACCTCTTCGCCCTTTAAATACTTTTGAACTGCTATTAGATATCGCTCGAAATCAATAACACGAGCCGGGCTGCGGCCGATGTGAGCCAAGGCAGAATCCCCACGTCCAATTCCTAACTGAACTCGATCACCAGCGACGCGTTGCACGCTTCCAATTGCGCTTGCAGTTACTGCTGGGTGGCGAGTCACAGGGTTTGTAACTCCTGTCGAAAGCTCGAGAGTCTCCGTCGCGACCGCCGCTGTAGCCATTGCTACATAAACGTCTCCAGAAAGATTTTGTGAATCGACAAATGAGATTCCGTCAAATCCTTGTTCTTCTATGCGCCGAGCTGTCCTACTGGAATCGGGCCGAGCGACTATTTGTGTAAATATTTTTGGCATAAGCTGACAGTAGTGTTGTCACAAAAGTATTGCTCTAATGCTCAGAAATGCCTTGTCCGGTGAAGTTTTTAGTCAGAAAATTTGTGACAGCTAGATCAGCTGCGGATGACTCTTCCAGCGAGCGGCCCTTGGTGTTCACCATCTCTCATGAAAATTTGCCCATTAACTAGTGTTAGGTCGTATCCAGAAGCTTTTTGGACATAGCGACCGGCGCCATTAGGAAAATCATAAACAAACTCAGGTGCGTGAATAGCAAGATTTTCGAAGTCAATAATGTTTACATCCGCATAGGAACCCTCACGTATTCTTCCGCGGTCTTTGAAGCCGAAAAGATCGGCCCCTTCAGACGTCAACATTTTTACCGCTTCTTCGACTTCCCAAGTTTTACTATCGCGAGTCCACCTTGTTAAGAAATATGTTGACTGACTGGCATCTTGTATTTGCCCAACGTGTGCACCTGCGTCGCCAATACCAAGAACTACGTCAGGATGCTTGAGTTTTGACTCAATCGCATCAAAATCAAAATTTAAAAATGGATAGTTCCAAAGACCGCGGCCTTCAGTTTCTAGGGCCATATCTATGAAGGCTTCGGCGGGTGACACGCCTCTAGTTTGAGCATGGGCAAGCAACGACTCTGATGGGTCAGCCTCATATTCCACTCGGCTAGTATCCAACCTATATATTCCTGCCAGATCAAGTTTGGAAGGCGTCTTCGTGGCATCAAGCACAAGTTGGTTCTTAAAGGAATTATCTCCAAGTTTTTTAATTTTCTCTTGCCAAGACAGACCTCGCAAAGTTCTCCACTCTCGAGAGCAATTATCAAATGGCGTTCTGTTAGCTACGCCGAATAACACTCCAATTCCTCGGCTAGTTGTTTGTGGGTATATCAATGCACCATCTTCGTTCGCACGTTCGACTAGTTCCAGCCAGTACTCCCACGCACTTGGATCAGACCTGTTTTGTACAAAACCGAATGTAACTGGTCGACCGGTTCTCAGAGATAGTTCTTTCATCCACTCAACTTCGCGATCAATGATGGAACGGTCGGCTATACCGACCATTCCGTGCAGCTTTCGATCGTTATCTACTGCTGCTTCAAAAATTCCTTTGCCTAAGCGACCCATTACTTCACCGATAGCAAGCAACTCCTCCGGGTGAGCCCAAGTGCCAGGCACTTCTCTTCCGTCAGGTGTCTGGTGCAAATAGGTTCTCGATGTAGAAAATCCTAGTGCTCCACCTTCCATGCTCTCTTCAACTAAATCGCACATTTTCGCAATGTCTTGAGCATTTGCGTGGTGCTCATCGATAGCACGATCACCCATGGCCATTAGCCGAACCGAACAGTGCCCAACCATTCCACCGACGTTCAGCCCCTTTGGCATGCGCTCATATGAATCTAGATATTCACCAAAGGTTCGCCAGTCCCAGGGCAAACCCTCTAAAATTGCTGTAGCAGGTATATCTTCAACTGACTCCATTACTTCAGCTAAGAAACTGCGATCTTCCGGTTTGCAGGGAGCAAATGTAACTCCACAGTTACCCATTACAGCTGAGGTAACGCCATGCCAGCAAGACACCGTTCCGATTGGGTCCCACGCAAGCTGCGCATCGAGGTGAGTGTGGATATCAACAAATCCTGGTGTAACAATCCGGCCCGACGCATCAATTACGCTCTCGGCTTCAGCTCTGCATTCACCAACTTCGACGATTCGATCATCTACGATTCCAATGTCGGCTGATCGACTTTTTCCACCAGTCCCGTCTATTACAGTTCCGTTTCTTATAACTATGTCGTATGCCATTTACGCCCCCCAGCGTTATGTATCTCACATAATAGCCGCTCGGGTAGGAGCTTTTTCAAGAAATCACTAAACCAATTATTTCAGCTGCAGCAGCTTCTATTGGAGCAAGTACTTCCGCGACCTCTTCTGGTGAAAAACCCAAAGAAACCATGATCTCAGATGTGTGTTCACCTAGTTCCGGTGGGGGAAGTGTCGCTCCCAATCCTGGTGTGTCGCTCAATTGCACCACGTTGGTGACCACTTTGGTTTTCCCATAATTCGGTACATCTATCTCGGCAATATAGCCATTAGCTTCAGCTTGAGGATCTCCTAATAGCTCCTTGTAGCCCTGGACTCGCTCATAGATGATTTCTGGTTGTTGTTTAAAGAAAATATCCCATTCTTCGGTGGTGCGTGTCTTAAATGCTTCGCTCAACGCAGCTCGGATTTCAACAACACCATCGCCATCCCCGAGAATTCCTATTCGCTTAGCTCCTGTGTTCCACCTGCTGTCTAAGACCAACTCGGGCTTTCCACCAAACACGAGAAACTCATCCCATGACTCGTCTGACATAGCCACAGCCAACAAGAAAGACCCACCATCGGAGGCCTGGTACACACCATACGGGCTAGCAATACTTGGGTTATGCTGCCCATCACGTCCCAAAGTGATGCCGGTCATTGCTGTATGGGTTAGCTCCCAAGATTGCAACCACATCATTGTGCCCAATGCTGACGTATTTACTTCTTGTCCCCTACCAGTGCGTTCACGAGCGAACAATGCAGTCATAATACCTAAAGTCAGTTGCATGGCACCTGAATGATCAGCTATCGCTGCTCCGGGCGGCATAGGGGGCCCATCAGCAGAACCCGAGATTGCGGCCAAACCTCCACGAGCTTGAGCTGCTCCATCCAACATCGCTTTGTTGGCATCATGTCCCTTCGGACCGAATCCTGACACTCTGCCATAAATCAGACGATCATTTAACTTTCGTAAATGTTCGTAATCTAAGCTCATTCTTTCCAGTGCTTCTGAGCGATAATTTGTTACAAATATGTCAGACTCTTTTATTAGCTCATGAAGAACCCGCTGACCTAACTCGCCGTGAGCATCTAAAGCTATTGACTTTTTACCTCGATTCATAGCTACCTGTTGGCTGCCCATTACATCCATGTCAAAGTCAAAACCTGGACCGCGCGCATAACGGTTTAGCTCCCCGCCAGGAGGTTCAACTTTTATCACTTCTGCGCCCATATCGCTAAGAAATGCCCCAACGTGCGGCCCTTGGACAGCAACTGTCATATCGAGAGCTTTAAGTCCGGTTAATGGACCATTTGATAAATCTGCAGAACCCAAGTTCTTATTCCCCTCGTCATCGCGCCTTAAACAAATTGCGACGCCCCCGTTACAACTATTAATCACCCCATGATCATCTGGCAAACCATTTAGCCGACTTCTTCAATAGTTGGGGCACTTTGTGCATCGATCGACTACTATTTTAATGAGATGTTGCCAATGGGATATAACGGCGCGGTTATAAGGGAGCCAGAATGAACACACCAAATCGTCCAGACGTGACTGACTGGGCAAATGACTTCGATCCCTATCACGAAGAGTATCTGACCGATCCGTACCCGATTTGGAAAGATATCCGCGAGAGTGGCTGTCCAATCGCACACACCGACCGTTTCAACGGAGTGTATCTACCTACTAAGCATGAAGATATTTCTGCCATAGCCCACGATACTGAAAATTTTTCATCCAAATCAGTAATTATTAGTGACGTTCGAGTTGAAGACCTTGGTTCGTTTAGCTCACCTCCAATAACTTCAGATCCACCCGATCATCAGGATCATAGGCGCGTGTTGCTTCCAGCATTCTCCGCAAAGGCCATTGAAAAATGGCTACCGATAACACGCGATATTTGTAACGAGTTACTGGATGAGTTCGCTGAAAATGGGTCTTGCGATGCGAGCGAAAGTTATGCCAAACATATTCCTGTAAAAGTAATCGCAAGAATGATTGGGATACCCGAAAAAGATGGAGACATGTTCAGAAGGTGGGTTTACGAGCTTCTTGAAGCCGGGCCAACAGACGTCAAATTAGCTGCAAAAGCAACTTCTGAAGTTTTTGAATATTTTGGAACTTTTATTGAATCACGAAGAAATGATCCCCGTGACGATATTTTAACTTATCTACTTGAAGCAGACATGAACGGGAAACCTCTCGATGATAGGCAGATTAGCGGAGGGCTTTTTTTATTACTTCTCGCCGGGATAGACACGACCTGGGGAACGATCGGTTCGTCTATTCTTCACTTAAGCCAAAACAGTGAGGACAGGAGCCGGTTAGTTAATGACCCCGAAGCCATGGATGCCGCAGTCGAAGAGTTTTTGCGCTTCTATTCTCCCGTTTCTATGGCCAGAGTAGTTACAAACGAGGTTGAAATTTCAGGAACAACACTGTGTCCAGGGCAGCGAGTCATGCTTCCTTTCGCTTCAGCTAACCGTGATCCGGAATTTTTAGCTGATGCCGAAGAATTTCAGATCAATCGAGAAGTCAATAGGCATTCAGCTTTCGGATTAGGTATTCACCGTTGTCTCGGATCTAACCTCGCACGCATGGAGATCAAAGTCGCTTTAGAAGAATGGCTTAAGAGAGTTCCAGAATTTGAATTGACTGATTCTAATAAGGTCACATGGGCAGGCGGCCCAGTAAGAGGACCACGTTCTATCCCTCTAACTTGGGAAACTAGTCACGACGATGCGGTCAAAAGAAACAGCGCAACAGCCGAAAGCACTTGAGTTCTATGAAAATAGGATTGTTCACGCCGCTTCGTTCACCGGCAGCAACTCCCGAATTTTTACGTGAGTTTGCGCAAGGCTCCGAATCCATGGGGGTTAACTCATTTTGGTTAGGGGAACATGTAGTTACTTTTGACCAGTATGACTCAAAATACCCGGGTAGCAGTGATGGTGTTTTCCGATTCCCTGAGGGAAGCGGATTGATGGACATGGTCAGCAGCATAGGATTTCTCGCTGCCTGCACAAAGACTCTTAGGCTTGGCACCGGTATTTGTATACTCCCTCAAAACAATCCAGTTTATGTAGCCAAAGAGTACGGAACTCTCGATTTTTTAAGCGGTGGTCGCCTTGATTTCGGGGTAGGTGTCGGATGGAGTTGGGAAGAGTTTGAGGCGCTCGGTGCGCCATGGCCTAACCGAGGTAAACGTTGCGATGAATATCTCGAAGTAATTACTTCATGTTGGACTGATGAAGTCAGTTCTTTCTATGGTGACATGTACCAATTGGCTCCATGCAGGGTGTATCCAAAACCGGTACAAAAGCCAATGGTGCCGATAACAGTGGGCGGACATTCCGATGCTGCTCTCAAACGCACCGCGCGGTACGGGTCAGGCTGGTACGGAATCAACCTTTCTCCTTCAGAAAGCAAAAGCCTCATCGATAGGCTTGCGAAGTTCATGGCAGAAGAAAACCGAGATATATCAGAGATAGAAATCCATATTGGTGCTATTGATGACACCATAGACCCGGCGTTAGTTGAAGCGTATAAAGAAGCTGGCGTGACTCAGCTTTTAATCCCTTTCCTCAGACAAGGACTGAAACATCTCGATAGCAACTTAACCCGCATCGAGCCGTTCGTTGAAGCAGCTAACAGTCTTAGCTGAGGCCTAGCTATTCTTAGAATCTTCACTGTTCAGTTCCGGCGATGATATTTGTCGCGGATTGCTATCTATTGCAGGAATATCGGGAAGAGCTTCGGAACTGATTCCAAACTCTGCCAACCTTCGCATACTCGGCATAACTCTGCTTTCGACGCTCCCCACCATCTCGTTATAAGCCTTGGTCGCTGATTCTAGAGATCGGCCAGTCTTCGACATTGCACTCAGGACCTTTCCAACTCGCTGATGAAGTTCCCGGCCTTCTTGTTCAACTGCACGAGCATTCTCAGCCAGTTGATTGGTCTGCCAACCTCGCGACGCAGCTAACAATAACGCCATTAACGCCGTCGGCGAAGCAAGTAAAACTCTCATACGCATTGATTCCTCGACTAGCCCCGCATCGTGACGAGCTGCGTCAGCTAGAAATGACTCCCCTGGTACAAACATCACTACAAAATCGGGAGCATTAGGAAACAAGTCCCAATATTTTTTGTCCGCTAATGATTTAACATGAGACTTGACGGCGCGCACATGATCATCTAAAGCTGCATCACGACCTTCAGTGTCTGAGGCTTCCTGCATCCGAAGGTAAGCTGATAGTGGGACCTTAGAATCCACTACTAAATATGCATCACCTGGAAGGCGGACTGTTACATCCGGTCGCTGAACGCCTTGGTCGCCACGGGCCGTATGTTGAAGATTAAAGTCACAATGTTCGTCCATACCTGACAACTCGATGATGTTTTTTAGCTGGTTCTCCCCCCAAGCGCCACGAGCTGAGGGTGACTTCAGAGCGCCAGCCAAAGCCGTAGTAACACCTTGTAAACCACTGATCTGCTCTACTAAAGATTCTTTCAGCTGGCTAACAGTTCCTTGTTCTTTTTCGTATGAGGATTGGAGCTGACCTACTGATTCTTTTAACTGGTTCATCTGCTCGCTAATAGGACGTAACAGATTTTTTGTTTCTTCTTTGAGAGTTTCTCCGCGCTGTCCAAGCAATGCATCTGCTTGTTTTGCGTTGTGCTCAAGTGCCCCGCGCGCTGAACTCTGGACTTGAGCATCGACAGCCTCTTTCACTGCAGTTACCAGACTAGTTGTATCCACTTTTATCTCCGGAGCTGGGACTGACACAGATTCCCTGTTCAGCCGCAGGACAAGAGTCACTACAGTTGCTGCTAAAAGCAAAACTACTACCACTAACACAATATCCATAGAAACATGATCTCACTCCGATGGGACAATTGTGTGCGATTACCGATAGCTATCCAACTATTCCCGCTTCTCGAAGTTGGTCGAGTTGCCTTCGGCTAACACCAATTTCCGTTAAAATTAGATCTGTATCAGCTGCCGGTATTGGAGCACAGTGACGAACTCTTGCTGGCGTTCTTGAAAATTTTGCTGCTGGGCCAGTCAAAGGAACTGATTCACCTGTTGGAAGAACGGTATTCTGCAACATATCTCGATCTAAAATATGTGGATCCCGAGCGGCTTCGGCAAACGTATTGACCGGTGCCACCACTATTCCCGCCTCGTCAATTAGGGCAATTACGTTTTCTTTAGATCTTGTTAAGCACCATTCGGCAACAACTCTATCTACTTCTTCTCTATTCTCCAGGCGCCCATTATTCGTTGACACTCGGGGATCTTTTCCTAGCTCAGGTTGACCAATTACATCACAAAGACGAACCCAATGAGAATCTAGTATTAAGGCCAGATAGACATAGCCGTCAACACACTCATAGCAATTAGTCGGCGCGCAAACTCGCACTTGACTACCCCATCTATCTAATGGCCCATCCAAAGCACCTAGAGTTAAATAGCCATTGGATTGATAAATAATTGAATCTAACAGTGCGACATCTACATGCTGGCCTTCTCCAGTCGCATCTCGGTGGTGAAGTGCAGATAGTCCTGCAACGGCGGCGTGTAAACCTGACAAATCGTCAGCGAGAAACGTGGGAGCTTTAACTGGAGGCCCATTGATTTCTCCGTTGAGAGCCATCCAACCGCTGTATGCCAACGCACCTGGGTCGTATCCGGGACGGGCGCTCTCAGGCCCAAATTGTCCATATCCACTTATAGATAGGTAAACAATATCCGGTTTGACTTCTTTACATTGTCGGTAACCGACTCCCCAATCATCGAGAGTCCCAGGTTTAAAATTTTCAACAACCATGTCCGCTGTGGCCACAAGTTGGAGAAACATCTCAACTCCGGGCGAGCGTCGTAGGTCTATCCCAATGCTTCTTTTATTGCGATTAACTGCGTCTTCGGCAAAAGACCGTTCGGTGCCAGGAAGCATCGGTGGCCACAAGATACCGGTATCTCCAGGCGGAACAACTCGGATGACATCAGCGCCATAGTCAGCGAGTAAACAGCTAGCCATCGGTCCCGCCCAAGCAGTAGTTGCGTCTACTATCCGCACACCGGCGAGAGGACCAGACAAATCACTTCTAGCGTCGCTAAAAAAATCTTCTTTTTCCATCTTCCAAGATTAGAGAGATTTAGCATTATGTGCATCAGATAAGTTTCTTTAGACATAAAGTCTGCATCACCTAACACTTTCCTTGGGGGAAGAAAATGAAATTTGGTATACACCTCCCAGATGCTGGTCGCGATCCAAGCAGAGAAGCAATCATTGAGACAGCTATCACCGCCGAGTCTCTCGGTTATAGTTCCGTGTGGTCTAGCGATCACATTGCTTGGCCTGACCCTGCAACGCTGCAGTCGAAGTATCCGTATGCAGATGACAACAGCGGTTTCCCAGCTGCAGGAAGCGCTTGGCTTGATTGCATAGGGACTCTTCAGTTTGTTGCCGGCATCACCGACCGGGTTCTTCTCGGCACCACTGTCTTAATCCTCGGTTATCGCGGCGCAGTGCAACAAGCGAAAAGCTGGGCCACTCTTGACCACCTTTCCCAAGGTCGTTCCATTATGGGAGTTGGAGTCGGCTGGATGAAAGAGGAATTCGACGCCATTGGTATGCCATGGGATCAGCGCGGCGAAAGAGCTAATGAAACTTTAGACATCTTCCAATCGCTTTTTGCTGATGGTTTATCAAGCTATAACGGCAAGTGGAATAGCTACGAAAACATAGGTTTCTCCCCAAAACCAGTTAATAACCATATTCCGGTGTGGGTAGGCGGCCATTCAAATGGAGCTTTCAAACGAACAGCGCGCTATGGAGATGCTTTCCACGCAGCATTTGGCAGCCCGTCGCTGCTCACTGAACAATGGGCGTCAGTAAAAAGTGAGTGCAATAAAATCGATCGAGATATTAGCGAGCTAGAACTAACCAGCCTGTTCCGATTGAATTTCAGCGGTGGAAATCTTGAGCAAGGAGAAATAGGAGGGAGCAACGAAGAAGTCATTGACCAAGTAGGTCAATACCTCGAGGCGGGTCTTGAACATGCAGCCTTTTTTGTTCTGGGTAGAGGAACCGAAGGTCGACTGGAAGCTATTTCAAGATTCGCAGAAGAAATTGCTCCTCACTTTACTTGACCTTTAAATCTCTGACTTAGCCGGACGCCCAACCACGCAAAATTCTCCATCTTCAGGATCGCACATCACTATCGCTACGAATCCAAGATGTCCTGGCACCGAGCCACCCGAAGTAAGCACACGTGCTCCTAATTTCACTAACCGCTCAACTTCAGTATTCGGATCTCGAACAAACAAATCAATATGAACCCTGTGTTTAGCTAATTTACCCTCGGGAACTTTTTGCAATGTTAAATGATTCAGCGGCCTTCCAACCTCGGAATCTGAAAGCGTGATATATGGTTCATGCCCTTCGCGGCTTCGGAACCCAATCGCCTCTTGCCAAAAGTCAGCAAGCCGCTCTGGGTTATGGCAATCCATTGTTATACCTATAGCTCTAAGCTCCATATTTCTCTCCAAATCATAGAAGTAAGCTAGTCGTTGAACCAGGGCTCCAGCTCGACTCCTAGCCCGTCGGCTATCCGATTGGCGTAGGCGTAGTAGGCAGTGACTTCGGCTATGTCGAGGATGTCTCGGTCGCTGAATCCCACCGCGCGTAACTGCTCAACATCATTAGAGGTCATTTTTGAAGGTGTATGAGTGAGCTTTGTAGCGTAAACCAGCATTGCTTTTCTTTTTTCGTTGAGTGGAGCAGACCGCCAATCCTCTTCTATGGCCATAACTAGGGAATCGTCGTTAAGCAGTTGGCGCAGACCGCGCCGGTGATGACTAATTCAGTAATGACATTCGTTTTCGAGGCTCACGACCAAAGCTATTAACTCTCGCTCAACTTTTCGTAAGTTCGCGGTGCCCGCCATAGCTGATCTGTAGAGGCCATCATGGGCTGCTAGCGCTCTTGGGTTAAGAGAATGGATCGACATGATGTAATCGACCCGGCCATGGTTCTTATCAACAACTCGGCTGTAAAGGTTCTCGAGGGCCTCATTATCGGACCATTCCTCATCTGGGGCTACCTCAATCCACGCCATACCGAGCATCTTACAACATTCATATTTCCGGCTATTTCTTATTTCGCTGTGACGTAATACTGACCGAACCGTATTGACCGAAATAAGGAGCCAGCACTAACACCGTGCTTCAATTCAGAAGCTGGTTCGTTGAACAGTTAGCGTCTGGCCGATGTATCTGTTTGCGTGAGCTGAGTACGACGCTAAGAAGAAACATCCGGGAATAAAGATAGAAATGCATTGCTGTCTATGTACTCCTCGGCTCTGGTTATGTAACCATCATCTGAGATTGTGACGAGAACACAAGCTTCAGCGGACACGACTTGACGGCTGGCGTTAGACATCACTACAAGATGCTGTTCAATGACTACATGGCTGCATATGGTTCTACGCTGATTTTCGTAGCGAACCGATATACCTGAGGCTGTGAGACCTTTCCCCCATTGCTGCATTTCGTCTGGCGTAAAATTAATCCCATCTCCAATATGTTGAATAATTTCGGCGTCGCTAGATAAAAAAGTTTTCCATTGTTCCCAGTCGCTTTTTGCAGCTGCCTCAAACCAATCACTAACGACCTCGTTCGCTCGAGGGTACATAGCCTTCTCCTAATTCTTTATCGAGTCGAGTGCTTCTTCATTCTTAGTAGTTGTAAGGGACTCTTGGATAAGTCTTTTCTGAACCTCTTCTTTCATTTGTCTCGATTGTTTGTGCTAGTCAATCGTATTTTCCCGAGAAAGTGTCACTCGCCGTTCTGATCGCTTCGAGAAGGGTTATTTACCGCTGGACTATTGACCTCAACGTAGTAAGACATAGACATTAAGAACAGAAATAACCAGCGGCAGGGCCTGCTTATTTCACAAACCTGAATGGGTCGCTCAACGTCTTCGATAACTCCGTTAGCTATGCTGGTTACGTCAGCCGTGCCACCCGCCGTCAACTACAAACTCCTGGCCGGTCACGAACCCTGCAGCATCAGTGACCAGGTACAGGACCATGTTCGCAATGTCCTCGGGCACTCCAATACGCCCAACCGGTGCCGAGCGAGCCATCTTGGCTTTTTGCTCATCATCGAAATTACCTTGAGCCAACATGTCGGTGTCGATGAAGCCTGGATGGACAGAATTCACCCTGATTCCGTGGCGACCCAACTCCTTGGAGGCTATTTTCGTCATCCCTCGCACGGCCCATTTAGATGCACCATAGGCAGTCGACCCAAATAGGCCCTCCATACCCGCTACAGAGCTTATGTTGACAATCGCTCCACCATTGTCAGCCTTAATCATGGCCCGAGCTGCGGTTCGCATACCCAAAAAAACCCCCGTCTGGTTAACTGCAATCGTCAAGTTCCAGTCATCGATGGTTGCGTTAACTAGCCGACCCATCGGCGCTATTCCGGCATTGTTGATAAGCACGTCAAGTCGGCCGTGCCGGCTCATCACATCAGCTACTACGTCATCCCACTCTTGCTCGGATGTCACATCGAGGTGAGCGTACTCTGCTCTCTCTATCTCTCCCGCAGTACGTTCGCCTTCCTCATCAATTACGTCAGCGAGAATAACAGTGGCGCCCCGCGAGGCGAATAATCGCCCTTCGGCTGCGCCTTGTCCCTTCGGCCGGGCACCCCCAGTAATCAAAGCCACCTTGCCCAGCAGTTCCTTGCCTATCTCTGTCATTTTTCTCCCAGTCGACATTAGACGTTTCGCCTTGTTGCTATGTTAGTTGCGAATTTAGCGCGCCGACTTTCTATGTCAATCTGCGTCATATCAACTCAACTCTCACCACGTTTTCGATGAAACGATATAGCAGCATGCTGCCGGCGTGTTTATCTGAGCGTTCAAAGTCTCGTCACTAAATTTGGCCCGAGAACAAGAAAGGCGGTTATCCCCGCCACAAAATTCGATTCCTCCCAGATCTTTTTGCTGGGGCTTCCAATAGCTAAGGCGTTACCGTCGCAGTTCGCACTATAGGAATATTCGAAGATCCTAAACCAGTCAAGAAGAAGCCGGGGCCTAAGAAGAAACTTCTTCGTAAGAAAAAGCAAAATGTGAAAGTCCATAGAACATTTGAAGGAGGAATCATGAGTACTTACGTGAGCGAAAAAGATACCGGTGAGATCGTTAAGATGCGCCTGCTCGGCGAGTCGATGAATTCTAGTTACAGAATGCTCCTAGGAACCAACGATGCGGGCGATGAGCTGACGGCTAACGGAGTCTGGAAAATAGCTGAAGCTAAGGAACACGCCGCCAGTAACAGCTACGGTGTTAATCAAAAGTGATATCTAGTTAGTAAGGCATTATGACAAAAACTCCAACGTCCCTTATCGAGTTATCACATGAAGCAACAAATCTACATATTCGCTCTGATCTAACAGCAGCTCACGCCCATGTTTGGGAAAAGCTCGCTGCGCCAGGAACATGGTGGAACGGTTCCGAACGCCTCGCTGTGGCGGAGGTCGTTCGGGTGGCCTTAGGTGACTCTGATCCAGTCCCACCTTGGGACAGCGCTTCGAAGAGTGGGCGTCTACCCAACAGCTCTCGAATAAGTTCAGAGCTACAAGATGCTGTCTATCGCCTAGCTGTGCACGCAGGAACTCTGACCGAAGGTTGGTATCAGAAAATGCGCGACGCTACTGGGGTAACCCCCCAGCAGTGGGTGGAAATAATCGAAGTCACAATCAGCGTCGCATCAGTACTTCGTTTCGCTCAGTTGGCTGGAATTGATAGTCCCGATTTACCTGAGCCCCTTCAAGGCCACCCAACGCGCCAAACTCAACCTTCTAAACCTGCAAAACATCATTGGGTGCCTGTAGTGCATCTTGAAGACAGCACACCAGAACTCGCACCTTTTTATAATGGGCTTCCTGCATTAGCGCCAGTCATTCGAGCACTCAGTTCAGTCCCTGCGGCGATGGATACCCTGTTTACGCTCGGCGACGCGCAGTATATTCCGATGCGGGAAATGGTTGACATGAATTGGACGCGGGGCACATTGTCTCGTCGGCAAATTGAACTCGTCGCCGGAAGACTCTCAGCACATAGGGAATGTTTTTACTGAACTGCAGCTCACTCAATGATGCTCCGTGCGAGCAGCAGCGCAAACGACCTGGAACTTGATCTAGATGTGGTTCGAGGAGACCTGCAAGAAAGTGACGCCATCCAACACGCACCCGAGTTAGCTGCGCTTGTAGACGCGTCCGTTAACGATTTAGCGTCGTTGCCGTCGGCCCGGTCAGCGCTAGTCGAAGCCACAGATGAAGCAACTATGTTGGATGCTGCTGCGGTTGTCGCCAACTTTGAGATGATGACCAGGATTGCCGATGGGACCGGAACTCGTCATCCGGCAGATCGACTTGAATCGATGTCGGAACTTTCCGACTCTATGGGTCTCGGAGATTTCGCGTCAGAGCGGGCATAACGAACCTTCGCAACTCAAAATATCAAAATTTTTGAAGAGGCTAAGCCGGCAAAGAAGAAGCCGGTGAGAAAGCAAAAGGCCACCAAAAAGAAACGAGACAAAAGTCGCCCCTCCAAGTGCGGTTTTCTGACAGAGGTAGGTATTATCCAAAGTGATACAAAAGTCTTACGTTTAGGGGTGACATATTAAATGAGATCAGACGCGAAGAGAACCCACGCAGTACTTCTCAAAGCTGCTCGCCAAGTTCTCGGTTCCGCGTCAATAAACAACATGACAATGCATGCCATCATCGATGCGTCCGGGGTGAGTAAAGCTCAGTCGTATCGCCATTTCAGGACTCCTAGCGACGTTGTTGCTGCTCTTGCGGCGGAACTATTGCGCGACATTAACGAAGAATTGGCGGCTCGCCCGGAAGAATTCGAAAAAGCCCCAGCTGCCACTTATGCCCGAGCAGCAGTCAAAGTCCTGACTTCTGATTCGGTACCTAACCGCCAAATAATTCTCTACGGAAGCGTCCAATCCGAAGACGGTAAATGGGTACCGGCGGCGGGCTTAGCTGCTCAAGGCAATGCTCCAGAAACCCTTTTCGAAAAATGGGGAGTAGAACTAGACGACACCCTGATCGCGCTCACGTATTTCCGTGGGGCTATGTATTCGTGGGCGTGTGGGTTCTTCACTGACGAAATGTTCGCTGCGGAAACAGAACGCTCCATATCAATGAAGGAATCAGCTTCTAAGAAAGCCGCAGTTAAGAAAGAAAGTTCTCGCTGAGAGCGGCGCAAGATGAGGCACGTATCTGAGCGTTTTATCCGCATTGTTCTCGCAACGTTAATGGTCTGTATGACGTTGACGGTGATCACTCAAAGTCCAGCTGCTGCAGCTGACGGTGATTTAGACACTTCATTCTCAGGTGACGGTTGGCTGATCCAGAACTCTAAAGCTGATGGCGAAGACGGTTGGGAATCAGTCCTGTTCGACGCTTCGGGGAATCTTGTTGCCGGTGGTTGGTGGAACAACAACGGTCAACCGAACAAGCATTCATGGGCAATAAACCGGGCGACCAGCACCGGTACGTGTACCGATGCCACAAGATTCGATAGCAACTGCGGAACCCAACAATTTTTCAGTCCCCGCACAGACCACATCAGCGAAATCTTGATACAAGATGACGGAAAAATCGTGGCCATAGGTTCCGCAGGCACAGTCACCACAGGTAACGGCGGCGATCACCAATGCACGGTCACCCGTTTCGCTGCTAACAGTAACTTCTCAAGTAAAGACACGTCGTTTTCCGGTGATGGTGTTGTACAACCGAACTTCAACAACACCAAACATGACTGGTGCAAAGGTGGAGCGATCGACGCAAACGGCAAGATCGTCATCGTCGGCTATGTGAAAACAGCTGCCGGACAATACGACGCCACAATCGGACGCCTCAACACAGACGGTTCTTGGGACACGTCATTCTCTGGTGACGGTAAAGCAATCGAACATTTCGATAACGACGACATCTACCAAGCTATGGCGATCCAAGCAGACGGCAAAATAGTTGCGGTAGGCGGCAGCCAGTGGGGTCATGCTGCCGGAAATGTGCTGTTAGCCCGGTACAACACTGACGGTTCTTTGGATACAAGTTTCGGTGGTGGAGATGGCTGGCAAGTAACTGACTTCAGTAACCAGGACCGTGGCTGGGACGTAAAGATCCAATCCAACGGAAAAATCGTTATCGCTGGTGTTGGTGATTACGACGGCGTTACAGGAGATGGTCGTTACGGCATTGTTGGGCGCTTTAACCCAAACGGGTCTTTGGATACGAGCTTCAGTGGTGACGGCAAGGTTCTCGTTGATCATGGCGGCTCAACTGACTGGTACGCAACGTTAGAGATTCAGTCGAATCAGAAGATCATCGCAGCTGGTTGGAGTAACGCTGGCGGCAACAATAACGACGTCGCTGCGGCTCGTTTCAACACCAACGGAACGCTAGATACGACCTTCGGTGGTGACGGAAAAGTCGATCTCGACTTTGGTAATGGGCACGCAGAGCAAATCTGGGGGTCTGCACTCACTCCTGACGGGCAATCTATTTTGCTGGCTGGAGCTGTAGAAGGCGGCGGTCAGGGCGACCATTTACTGGTCCAAATCTCTGCTTCAGCGACAACCCCTTCGGTCACGATGGCTGCGTTCGGTGCGTTCCGCAAAGACGGCAACAACTCCACTATTGCCACCCATGAAGATGCGGGTGTCACCGCTGTTCCTGGTGGCTATCAGGCTGGTGACTCCATGCACGCCAGTCACGAAAAGGAATGGGACTACGACGTCAACGGATCTGATCGAACCTTCACTCTTGTTCTTGGAGCCCAACCACCGTCCAATGTTGTGTTTGATTTCACTATTGGTGCTTGGGTTGGTGAACACGACCACGCAGCAGTCAACACCACCCTCGGAACAGATCTCGTCATTAAAGACGCTGGCAACAACACCGTTACTCAAGCCACGTTCACGAACGCAAACTGGAACACCGCCCAAACCTTCACCGTGGTCCCAGTCCAAGACAACGTCATAGAGGGCTTCGAGAACGGGGCGATTGTTGCCACAGTGAACGACGCCGCATCAGACGACATGTACGGAATCATGTCAGTCCAAAAGAACGTGGTGATCTGGGACGACGACCACAACGTCACAGCCGGGTTCGACCATGTCAACGGCGCAGTCGACGGTTTAACCCTGAAAGCATTCCCGTCAGAGATCGTCATGACGGATTACATGCAAAAGGGTGAACAGTATCTGATTGACCCTCGCGACGCTGTTGGGCTGCGCTGGTACTGCATCGACCCGACCGCTCTCGCCAACCATGGCGGTGACATCGGCAATTACATCAGGTCACTGAACGCGGCAGGGGTGTGGGCGTCACAGAACTGGGTCGGGAACAACATCGACCACGACGGCAATACCAGCTTCTGGTTCAGTCAATTCGGAAACAAGAACTGGGTTGGGTTATCGAGTATGAACTTCCCCACCCACCAGACCGCTGTTCAAAGATACGTGTGGGGATCTGACGGAAAGCTCAGATGGTCTGATGACAGTGAAGTTCCCAACGGGGAAACCGGCACCGCGTGCACTGGTGACGACCGGTTATACATGGGGTTCGCGGCGAAGAACGAATCAGACCGTGTTGCCATCGACAAGGACGACGAGATCACGATTCGAGCTGTCGCCGATAACGACCCGCAGCACACTCAGGGCACCCCGACCATTCCTGAGGGTTCTTCGACGACGTTTGATGTGAAGCTCGGCGCTCCACCAGTCACCTCGGAAACCGTTTCCTTCTCTAGTCCCTATGCCGGAGCTTCGTTCTCACCTGCTTCGATCACGTTCACGAACGACAATTACAACACTGCCCAAACCGTGACCCTGTCCATTGCCGACAACGACCTAGAGGAAGGCACCACGTTCGGATCCACCGTGGTTTGGTCCGTCTACGGCACCACCGGGACGTTCGCGTACAACATCACTGACAACGACACAGCTGCGATCACTCTGTCGAAAACCACTACCTCTGTGTCTGAGGCTGGCACTACTGACAGCTTCACTGTGGTGTTGACCACTGACCCAGCTACCGATGTCGACATTTCCGTGGTGTCAGCTGACACTGGTGAAGCAACCGTTTCTGCTGCTGAGTTGGCGTTCACCACTAACAACTGGAACACACCACAAACCGTTACCGTTACCGGTGTCAACGACGGAGCAGTCGATGGCGCTATCACCCACAACATCACGTTGGCAGTGATTGACGGGCAATCGGATAACACCTATGACCCTGTATCTGACGTTGTTGTGCAGAACACGACGTCGGACAATGACTCTGCCGGGTTCACCGTCACTCAGTCTGGTGGTTCGACAGGTGTCGCCGAATCTGGTTCGACTGACACGTTCACTGTGGCACTCACTGCTCAACCAGCATCCGACGTTGTTCTAAGTGTTGTGTCGGGTGATACCGGTGAAGCAACAGTTGATAAGGCTCAGCTGACGTTCACGAACGGGAACTGGAACAACGCACAAACTGTGACCGTTACCGGCGTTAACGATGATATCGATGACGGGAACATCAGCGTGACGATCACGTTGGCTGTCGTAGACGCAGATAGCCATGATTCTTACGACAATGTGGCGAATCAAACAGTGTCAGCGGTGAATACTGATAATGACTCTGCCGGTTTCACTATTTCTCAATCGGGCGGGGTGACAACTGTCACCGAATCAGGTAGCACTGACGAGTTCACTCTCGTACTCACTGCTGAACCAGCTTCAGATGTTGTCTTGTCAGTGGTGTCTTCCGATACTGGGGAAGTAACGACCGGTTCGGCCACTGTGACGTTCACGAACGCCAACTGGGATACCGCACAAACCGTGACATTGACTGGTGTGAACGATGACATAGATGACGGGAATGTGAACTCGACCATCACCATCGCTGTTGTAGACGGAAGCTCTAGTAATGAATACGACAATGTTGCGAATCAAACGTTCACTGTTGCTAACACTGACAACGATGATGCTGCGTTTGTGGTCACTCCGAGCGCAACGACGGTCACTGAAGGAGCAACGGTAACTTTTTCGCTTCGTTTGGAAACAGCGCCAATGACCAACGTGATGATCGACATTTCGACTTCTGATTCAACCGAGCTTTCATTAGGCACAATCACCATCACCTTCACTGCAGGCAACTGGTCCACGAGTCAATCAGTCACCTTGACAGCAGTTGATGACACCGAAACTGATGGAAACACAAACGTAAACGTGACAGCAGCAGTCAATGATCCTGCTTCGGACAACACCTATGACCCGCTCGCTAACCAAATTACGATGTTCACCGTTTCAGATAATGACGCAGTAGCTGCTCCCGAGGATCCCGACTACGACTCGGACGGGGTATATAACTGGGACGAAAAACCCGGCTGCGCAACCCTTCCCGACTGTGACTTCGATGGTCTGCTCGACGGGCAGGAACTGGTTAAGTGCATAACTGACGCTGATTGTGATGATGACGGCGTTGAAGACGGCAATGAAGTAGCTGCCTGCGTGCTTTTGGAAGACTGTGATGACGATGGTCTGCTCGATCCGGATGAGCTGATTCAATGTATGACCGACCCGGACTGCGACGACGACTCGGTAAAAGACGGCGCAGAGATCTTTGCGTGCGTGCTGATGGTTGATTGTGACGGTGACGGTGTGAACGACGCTGATGAACGCCAAGCAGCGTGCATCCAAGACCCGAATTGTGCGTTAGCGGAACTCGATAGCGATAAGGACGGAATCAAAGACAAAAACGAACTGGCCCAGTGCGTCCTCAACCCTGATTGCGACGGCGATGGTGTGGGCGATTCGTTTGAGTTAGCCGCATGCATTTTGATGGCGGACTGCGATGGAGATGGTGTAGGGGACGGGTCGGAGAGAGCGGCATGTATTCAAAACCCGTTGTGCGGTAGAGCCAGGGCGGACACCGACCGAGATGGTTTAATAGACGTTTTCGAATGGTCGATAGCGAAAAGGTGTGTGACCACAGCTGATTGTGACGGGGATGGGATCCCTGACGGACTTGAAATACCAGAATGCATTCTGAGACCAGACTGCGATTTCGACGGAGCTGGTGACAGATTCGAACAAAGCAAGGCATGCATAACCGATCCGCAATGCACTCCTAAAGGTTTAAGCAAAGAAGAATACGACGTTGGGTTACTGACTGATTTCGGGGGGATGTTGCAATGAATGGAGAAACCTCCTGCCTACAAGCTCACCTGTTAGACGTAAATTTTACCTGTATGAAGAGCACAGCTCCATTAAAGACAAGTCTGGAAGGACATTAGGCAATGAAGAAACTGATACAGGCAGTACTGAAAGTTATGCAGGTTGTTGCTGCTACAGCGATGCTTTCAGCGCTTCTTCCTATGTCTCCAGCTTCGGCTAACTCAGCTGCTGGTATCGGATACGAATTCGCTGATGCAGCTCACTACTCGCCGATCGAGAGTAGAGACCCTGCTGCGACTAAGGCCGTGACCGTCGACGCCGACGGAAACATTTACACCGCGTCTACTGCTTGGCAGACCGTGTCGAATTTGGCGAGCCGTCAACTCGGAGTGTCCGAGGATTACACGGTTGGGAAAGGCTCCAGAAGTGGCCAGAATCTCATTATCACCAAGGTCGATAAGAACGGTCAGCTGGTGTGGGCGTGGGAACTGCGGGCCGTAGCGAAAGACACCGTTGGCACATGGAACGATATTGCTGTCGCCGATGACGGGTCTGTTCACGCTGTTGGTCGTTACAGAGGGTTAGGTCACGCCTGGTATCACAATGCTGGGGATCCTGGGCGGCCGTCAGTGAATGCCAGTGGCGGTCTAAAAGATGGTGACTGGAAGATGGCATTTGAGTACCCGAAAGAGAACGGGTTCCTCATGAGTTTGAACCCTGACGGCACAACCAACTTTAGTAGACGCCTCAAATCGCTGAGTTATTCAGACATCAAGTCAGTGGACGTCAACGACAACGGTGCCATATTGCTCTCTGGTCGTTACACCGGAAAAACATGGTTTAACGTCCTCAACCATTCACCGAGCGGTGTGCATGAAGACTGCTCTAAATCGTGTCCTTGGATGACGTTGCTGACGGCGAGTGGAGGCTTGAACTGGTACGAGAGGTGGAATCACTGCGCCTACGCGGCTTCCAAACCTTCGGGAGCGTGGGACGCCAAGTTCTTAGACGACGGACGTATCGTCGCAGTAGGTGGTTACGACTGGAATCCGATCTGGCGATGCGACCCTGAGTCGAAACGTTTCAACGGCAATCAAGGCGGTTGGGAGTTAGGTAAAACCTCGCCAGCTGTGTCCATATCTGACGGATCACGCAGCTATATGGCGTTCTTCAGCCAAAACACAGGCCAACTGTTATGGGCTCGCGAGTTCGGCTCAAAAACCCAGTTCAGTAACGCTTTCGAAGTAGTTCAGCACCCAACTAACGGTGACCTGTTCATCGTCGGAATATGGGAAAACAACAAAGCCACCTGTA
>Ga0315316_10000069_pt1 | contig 49296 bp, 41 predicted proteins | sample M160m3416metaG_FD_203702 | JGI IMG/M metagenome (GOLD analysis project Ga0315316, IMG submission 203702) | Ammonia-oxidizing marine archaeal communities from Monterey Bay, California, United States - M1 60m 3416 | ecosystem: Environmental > Aquatic > Marine > Intertidal zone | place: USA... | reverse complement strand
AAATGTTTCAATAATTATTTTGTCTGATAGAGGAGTAAATGAAAAAAATGGAGCACTTCCATCTCTTCTTGTAGCAGGAACATTGCATCATCATCTGATTCGAAATAATTTAAGAGATAAAGTTGACTTGATTTTTGAAACCGGAGAAGCAAGAGAAGTTCATCATTTTGCACTGTTATTTGGGTATGGAATTTCGGCAATAAACCCATTCATAGCTTTAGATACTATTATAAGCTTATCTGAAAAATCTAATTCAATAAAAAACCAATCTAATTACTGTAAAGCTTCTATTTTAGGTGTTTTGAAAACAATGTCTAAAATGGGTATTTCTACTTTACAAAGCTATATGGGAGCCCAACAATTTGAAGCGTTGGGCATAGGAGAAGAATTAATTGATAGTTCATTTACCTGGACCCCATCTAGAATTGGAGGTATAGGATTGGATGAGATTAGTGATGATTATCTCATTTTCCATAATAATGCATTTTCAAATTCAGAAATCCCTTCAAACTTAAAACTAGATTTAGGGGGACTATATTTATGGAGAGGAACAGGAGAAAGGCATATGTGGTCTCCAGAGACTATTTCTCTTCTTCAAAAAGCATCAACTCAAGATGACAAAGAAGCATATAAAGAATTCGAAGAAACAGCAAACAAAGATTTCTATGGTGATATATCAATAAGAAATCTTTTAGAAATTGATTATGAGAATTCAAAACCAATAGATATCACAGAAGTTGAATCTGAAATCAATATATTAAAAAGATTTGCAACTGGAGCAATTTCTTTAGGTTCTATTTCAAGAGAAGCCCATGAAACGCTTGCCATAGCTATGAATCGCCTAGGAGCAAGATCAAATACAGGAGAAGGAGGAGAAGATGAATCAAGATATATTCCTGATTCAAATGGAGATTCAAGAAACTCTGCTGTAAAACAAGTTGCTTCAGGAAGATTTGGGGTTACCACAAATTATCTTGTCAACGCAAAAGACATACAAATAAAAATGGCGCAAGGTGCAAAGCCTGGAGAAGGCGGTGAAATTCCAGGGCATAAAATTTCTGATTATATTGCATCAATAAGAAAAACAACTCCAGGTGTTGAATTAATATCTCCTCCTCCACATCACGATATATATTCTATTGAAGATATGGCTCAATTGATTCATGATCTGAAAAACGTTAATGAAAATGCAAGAATACACGTTAAGTTAGTTTCAGAAGTGGGTGTTGGTATTATCGCTGCAGGAGTTTCTAAAGGGAAAGCTGATGTGGTGCTTATTTCAGGTTTTTCAGGTGGAACAGGGGCCTCTCCATTATCATCTATAAGGCACGCAGGATTACCATGGGAATTGGGTGTAGCTGAAACTCAACAAGTTCTCGTCGAACAAGGCCTTAGAGACAGAATCATTGTTCAGACGGATGGACAAATCAAAACAGGTAAAGACGTTGCAATTGCCGCTATGCTAGGAGCAGAAGAATGGGGGGTTGCCACCGCATCATTAATCACAATGGGATGCATAATGTTAAGAAAATGTCATTTAAACACATGTACCGTAGGAGTAGCAACTCAAGATCCAGAATTAAGAAAATTGTTTAAAGGTACTCCTGAAGCTGTTGTTAATTATTTTAAATTTCTTACAAAAAGTCTTAGACAAGAAATGGCTCAATTAGGTTTCAAAACTGTAAATGAAATGGTTGGAAGAGTAGACAAATTAATACAAAGAAAAAATATTGATCACTGGAAAGCAAAAAAAATAGATTTATCCAGAATGCTACATAAGCCAAATGGTATTGAAGGGCAAAAACCATTTTGTAATATATCACAAGACCATCAACTTGATTTAGCTTTAGACAATAAAATAATAAAAAAAATAAATATAGAAAATATTTCAAAAGAAAAACAAGAATTGAACTTTAAAATTAAAAATATAAATAGAACTGTTGGAGCAATCATTTCTGGTATGCTAACCAAAAAATTTGGTGAAAAAGGGATTCCTGTGGATAACTTAAAAATCAATTTTGATGGGTCTGCAGGTCAAAGTTTTGGTGCTTTTCTCTCAAAAGGAATTTTCTTTAATCTTACAGGTGATGCAAATGATTATTTTGGGAAAGGCCTCTCTGGAGGAAAGATAATAGTGAAACCTGACAATCTAAACAGTGATTTTATCCCGGAAGCAAACATAATTATTGGAAATGTAGCTCTATATGGAGCAACTGGAGGAGAAGTCTATATAAACGGAAAAGCTGGAGAAAGATTCTGTGTAAGAAACTCTGCTGCGGAAGCAGTAGTTGAAGGAATAGGGAATCACGGCTGCGAATACATGACTGGTGGAAATGTAGTTGTACTTGGAGAAGTAGGAAGTAATTTTGGAGCTGGTATGAGTGGAGGAATAGCGTATATTTACGATCCAAACTCTACTTTTGAACAAAACTTTAATTCTGAACTATCAGATATAGATAAAGTTTTAGTAAAATCAAAAGACGAAGAAAAATTATTAAACCTTATTAATAATCACATAAAATATACTAATTCTAATCAAGCTAATAAAATAATAAAAAATTGGAAAAATGAAATAAGTAAATTCAAAAAAGTTATTCCAAGAGATTATGCAAAAATATTAAAAAAAGAAGAAATGAAAAGAAAAGAAAAAATTAATGGGTAAAGTTTCAGGGTTTAAAGAAGTTAACAGAAATACAGAAAAACGTCTTCCTATCGATAAAAGGGTTAAAAACTGGAAAGAAATTTATGTTCCCTGGTCAAAAAAAGAAGCTTCTGTTCAAGCTTCAAGATGTATGGATTGTGGAGTGCCTTTTTGTAACAATGGGTGCCCGCTAGGAAATCTAATTCCAGAATGGAATGACCTTGTGTACAAGCAAGACTGGGAAACTGCTTATAAAAGGCTATCTGCAACAAATAATTTTCCGGAATTTACTGGAAGAATTTGCCCAGCTCCCTGTGAAACATCATGCACTCTATCAATCAATAATGACCCAGTAACTATAGAAATGATTGAAAAAAATATAATAGAAAAAGCATTTGAATCTGGATTTGTAAAGCCTGAACCCCCAAAGGTTAGAACTGGAAAAAGAATAGCGGTTATAGGTTCAGGACCAGCTGGACTGGCAGCATCTCAGCAACTAAACAGAGCTGGACATAAGGTTACTGTTTTTGAAAAAAGTGAAGAACCAGGAGGCTTACTTAGATACGGCATACCAGAATTTAAATTAGAAAAAAGTGTCGTTCGAAGAAGAATTGAATTAATGGAAAAAGAAGGAATTGATTTTATATGCTCTGCTAACGTAGGAATAGATATTACTGCAGAAGAACTAAAAAAAGAATTTGATGCTGTTTGTCTAGCAGGTGGCTCGACTGTTCCGAGAGACCTTCCAATAGATGGAAGAAGTTTAAACGGAGTTCATTTTGCAATGGAATTCTTATCTCAACCAAACTGGGAGGAAAATTCAAAAAAAGTTCCTATATCTGCAAAAAATAAAAATGTAGTAGTAATTGGAGGTGGAGATACTGGAGCTGATTGTTTAGGTACTTCCATAAGGCAAGGAGCAAAAAAAATCACTCAAATTGAGATTTTGCCAGAACCTCCTGAATCTAGAAATAAAAACAATCCTTGGCCTGAATGGCCCATGGTTCTCAGAACTTCTTCAGCTCATGAAGAAGGAGGTGAACGAGAGTACAATGTATTGACTAAAAACTTCTCAGGAAATGGAAAAGTAGAAAAATTAGTTTGTGAAAAAGTTGAATGGATCGATAATAAAGAAACAGGAAGGCCTGATTTAAAACCTATCGAAAACAGTTTATTTGAAATAAAAGCAGATTTAGTGTTATTAGCAATGGGATTTGTTCATCCTTTACAAGAAGGGTTACTAAATAAATTAAATGTTGATTTTGACAAAAGAGGAAATGTTAAAACTGATAATAATTTAATGACTAACATTGATGGCATTTTTTCTTGTGGTGATATGCAAAGGGGACAATCTTTAGTAGTTCATGCTATTGCAAGCGGTCGAACATGTGCAAAAAAAATTGATTTATTTCTTGAAGGAAAATCTAATTTGCCTGATGTAAGAGGATATTTCAGAAATATAAAATAGAAAATTGGAATTTTAGATGTCTAATATAAAGATATCAATTAATCAAATAAACACAAAAGTTGGCTCATTACATTCCAATAGCAAAAAAATTACTCAAAAAATTAGAGAAGCTATTGAAAAAAATTGTGATATAGTTTGTTTTCCTGAACTAACAATAACTGGATATCCTCCAGAAGACTTAGTTTTAAGTAATACATTTATTCAAAATAACAGAGATGCTTTGAACAATATCATAGAGTCTACAAATAACATAACTGCAATAGTTGGGTTTATCGACCAAGAAGAAGATAAAATTTATAATTCAGCAGCAATAATCTCAAATCAAAAATTAATAGCAATATATAGAAAAAATAAACTTCCGAATTACGGAGTTTTTGATGAAAAAAGATATTTTTCATCAGGTAATCAAATAATTACTCTAAGCAATAAAAATATTAAGATAGGCATTAGTATATGTGAAGATATATGGGAAGATTTTGAGGTATGCAAAGTCCAATCTGAACTAGGGTGCAATCTATTAATAAATATCAATGGGTCTCCTTTTGATAAAGAAAAGAAGTTTCTTAGAGAAAAATTATTGTCCAATGTTTCAAAAGATTGCAATGCTTATTTAGTGTATGTTAACGCAATAGGAGGTCAAGACGAGCTAGTTTTTGATGGTAGCTCTTTAGTCTATGATAATAAAGGGGAAAAAATTTTAGGCATGCCTAGTTTCAAAGAAAAAACAGAAGAAATACAAATAGAAATTGAAACAAAAAAAACTATTAAAAAGATTATTAATAAGTTTGTTGTAATTGAAAAAAACATTGATGTAAACTCTCATAAAAAAATTTCCCGTTCATCAAAAATATCCAGTTCGTCAAAAATTCAAGATGTTTTAGATGCTTTAATATTAGGAACAAAGGATTATGCAAATAAAAATGGGTTTAAAAAATGCTTGGTTAGTCTATCAGGTGGAATAGATTCTGCTTTAGTCACTACAATTGCTTGTAAGGCTATGGGTAGTAAAAATGTAACAGCTGTAACGCTTCCTTCTAAATATTCTTCATCTCATTCTGTTTCAGATTCAGAGGATTTATGCAAAAACCTAGGAATTCATTTGATTTCCATACCTATACTTAATGCACACAAATCAATGTTAGCTAGTCTTGATAGCATTTTTAAAGGTACCAAAGAAAATAACGCTGAAGAAAATTTACAAGCAAGAATTAGAGGAAATATCATAATGGCTATTTCAAATAAATTTTCTTGGCTAGTATTATCAACTGGAAATAAATCAGAGATGGCAACCGGTTATGCTACTCTATACGGTGATATGGCTGGAGGTTTTTCTGTTTTAAAAGATGTTCCTAAAACATTAGTATACGAGCTTTCAAACTATATAAATACAGGAAAAGAAATAATTCCAACAAACATCATAAAAAAACCCCCTTCTGCCGAATTAAAACCTGATCAATTTGACCAAGATTCATTACCTGATTATAAAACTTTAGACATGATAATTGAACTTTATATAGAAAATAAAGAAAATTTCAATAAAATTGTGAACAATAAAGAAATACAAAAAAATATATCCAAGCAAGAAATATTAGACATATTAAAAATGATTGATAGCAACGAATACAAAAGAAGGCAGGCTCCACCTGGAATTAAAATAACTCCGCTAGCTTTCGGAAGGGACAGAAGATACCCTCTAGCTTCTGATTATAAGTATACTTACACCGAATATAAATCTTCATAAAAAATTCATATTTCTAAACTATAATAAAATCATGAAAATTAATAAAATTATAATCTTTATATTTTTTACTTTTATAGTTTTTGTAGGTTGTGACAACCAAGATTGGGAAGAAGCCCAAATAAGTAAAAAATATAGCCCAATAGAAATTTCAGAAATTTTAGGGAAACACTATAGAGATATTTTTTCTGAAGTAGTTGAATCAGTGGTTCAAATAAATTTGTATAATCTAGATTCTAATGGTATTCCTACAAATAGATCTGGGGTTGGTTCAGGTTTTTTTTGGGATAAAGAAGGAAATATTCTTACAAATTATCATGTAATACAGCCTGCGATATCATCAAAAAACACTTCAATATTAGTCAGAACTTTTAATAATGATGAATATAAAGCAGAAATAAAAGGATATGATTCATATTCAGACTTAGCCGTAATTAGAATAAATAAAAACATGGCAAATAAAGATCTTTCTCCTTTAGAACTACATGATTCAGATATAATTTCCCCTGGGGAAATAACTTTGGCTATCGGGAGTCCTTTTGATCAAGAATTTACACTTACTACTGGGATCGTAAGTGCGATAGGAAGAACATTAGACTCAAGCTTTACACCCTACAAGATCCCAAGTGTTATTCAAACAGATGCCGCAATTAATCCAGGAAATTCTGGAGGGCCTTTGCTTAATTCAAAAGGTAAAGTAATAGGAATAAATACACAAATAAAAAGTAATTCGAGGCAAAACTCTGGAGTTGGATTTGCGGTTCCTATAAATTTAGCAAAACAAGTTGTGCCTAGTATCATTGACGGAAATAAACATTTATATTCTTATCTAGGCATAAATGCATTAAATTTAGATTATGGATCAAGAATTAGAGCGAATGTAGAAGATAATTTTAAAGGAGTTTTAATATTAAATGTACTTAATGAAGGACCTGCTCACCTTGCTGGTGTAAAAGGAGATTCATCTATGCAACCAGATCTAAATTTTGATGGAGACATAATAACCAAAATTGATACTTACAAAGTGGATACATTTGAAGACTTAATGTCCTATTTAGCTCTTAACACTAAGGCTGGGGATATAGTAAAAATAGAAGTAGTGAGAGATTATAAATACATAGATATAGAAGTTATCCTTCAAGCAAGACCAGATTAAAAAAATATTGAAGACATATAACTTGAACCTATTAGAACATTTGTGCTATATTCATTAAATACTAACATCTAGGAGAAGTTAAAGTGGCTAACAAAAAAACTGTTAAAACTGAAAATAAAACTATTGAACTGACAATTGAGCAAATAGAAAAAAGTTTCGGTAAAGGCGCCGTCATGAGAATGAATGAGTCTAGTAATCTTTCTCAAAATATACAGGCAATTTCTACAGGATCAATGAGTCTTGACCAAGCTCTCGGAATAGGCGGAATCCCTCGCGGACGTATAGTAGAAATATTTGGTGCAGAAAGTGCAGGTAAAAGCACCCTTGCTCTATCTTGTTTAGCTCAAGCGCAAAAAAACGGTGGCCAAGCGGCTTACATCGATGTTGAACATGCAATGGATCCAAGTTACGCACAAAAAATAGGAGTTAACAATAAAGAGCTTTTAATATCCCAACCAAATTCCGCCGAAGAAGCGTTAGAAATAACAGACCATCTTGTTGCTTCAGGGGCTTTAGACATAATAGTAATCGACTCAGTTGCAGCACTTGTGCCAAGAGCTGAATTAGAAGGTGAAATGGGAGATTATCATATAGGGGCACAAGCTAGACTTATGTCACAGGCTTTAAGAAAATTGACTGCTACGGTACATAAAACAAATACAACATGTGTTTTTATAAACCAGCTAAGAGAAAAAGTTGGAGTGATTTTTGGTTCTCCAGAAGTTACCCCAGGGGGCAGAGCTCTTAAATTTTATAGTTCTGTAAGAATAGATCTCAGAAGATCTGAGTCAATAAAAATAGGAGAAGAATTAATAGGTAATAAGGTTAGGGCCAGAGTAGTTAAAAATAAAGTTGCTCCACCATTTAAAAAGGCTGAAATAGAAATTTTATACAATGAAGGTATTTCAAAAGAAGCTGAACTAATAGACATAGGAGTTGTAAAAAACATAATAGAAAAAAGTGGTTCTTTTTACTCCTTTGAAGGTGAAAGACTTGGGCAAGGTAGAGAATCTGTTCGAAAATTCTTGAAAAACAATGAAAAAATCACAAACAAAATAGAAAATCTAATTCTTAATCCTATAGAAGAAATTCAGATTGACGAAGAAGCATCTTAGATAGCGAATCTAAAAACTTATTTCTTCTAATATGAATTTAATTGTAAAATTATAGTGTGGAAGTTTTAATTATCATAATCGTTTTAGCTTTATTTGGAAGTGCGTTCATAAGTGCTTCTGAGGCATCTATTATAGCTGTAAATAGAGTTAGAATAAGAAATTTATCGAATCAAGGAAATAAAAAAGCTGAAGCAATAGAAAAAACCCTTGAAGAAAATGAAAAATTTTTTGGGACACTTTTGTTGTTCGGAAATTTATTAAATGTTCTTATAGCTACTTTAGTAGGAACATTAATTATAAATTTATTCGGAAGAGGGGGTTTTACTAGTGTTATCATTGCTACAGCTATTTCTACAATAATAGTAGTTACTTTTGGAGAATTGACACCAAAATCTATTTCAATAAGAATCGCTGAAAAGTGGTCTCTTTCAGTTATAAATATAATAAGAGGATTGATGCTCATATCTGGCCCTGCAGTGTGGGCTTTTGCCATGGTTCCAAAAGTGATTACAAAAACTTTTCTAAAATCTACAATAGAAGAAAATCCATTAGTTACTACAGGCGAGCTAAGAAAATTGATAGATTTAGGAGAAGAAGAAGGGACTGTAGAATCTTCTCAAGGAGAAATGCTTGAGAATGTGTTTAGATTTGGTGAAATGCAAATAAAAGATATTATGACTCCAAGGCCAGAAATTGTTTGGGTAGATAAAAATATTTCTATAAATTCTTTCCTAAAAATATATAAAAAAACACCTCATACAAGATTTCCTGTTTGTGATGGATCGTTAGATGAAGTACTAGGAATAATAAGCGTAAAAGAGGTAATGTTGTATTTATCAACCGAAACTTCAGACACAAGTAAGCCCATAAATAATTTAATTAAAGACGCACTGTTTTCTCCAGAAATGAAATTACTAGATGAATTATTAGAAGAATTTCAAAATACCGGAAATAAAATATCTCTAGCTATTGATGAGTTTGGGGAAATATCTGGAATTTTAACTTTATCAAGATGTTTAGAAAAAATTGTAGGGGAAAGTATAGAAGAAGATGGAAATAATATAAATAAAATACTAAAAACAGGAAATGATCTTTACTTAGTTGATGCAAGCGTTTCAATAAATGAAATTAATGATGAAATGAAAATAGACATTCCTGAAGGAAGATACGAAACACTAGCAGGTTTTATCATAGACAGGCTGCAAACAATTCCAGAAAAAAACACAAGGACTAATTATAAAGGTTTAAGATTTACCATTGTAGAAACTAAAAAAAACAAAATCTCAAAAATACAAATAAGAGTTCCAGCTGCTACAACAAAAAAAAATGTTGAAAATCAATGATATATACCAAAATTTAATATCTGAATTACCTAATAAAATTTTAGAAGGTAAGTCAAAAGTTATTGTAGGGTTTTCTGGTGGGCCTGATTCAAGGTTGCTCTTAGATTTTTTAATTGCCTCAATAACGAACCCCCATGAAAATATTGTCTCCACTCATATAAATTATAAATTAAGAGGAAAAGAATCTGATAATGATGAAAAATTGGTTACAAATATTTGCAAAAAAGAAAACATCAAATTAGAAAAATTCATTTGTCCTATAAGTAATAAATCAAAAAGTATCCAAGAAAAAGCAAGAGAAATAAGATTAAAAATTTTCAATGACTTATCTTTGAAATATAAAACGAATATAATTTTTTTAGGTCATAATTTTAATGATAATGCCGAAACTATACTATTGAATATTATTAGAGGTAGTGGATTAAAAGGTTTAGAAGGAATAAATCACCAAAAAAAAATCTATTATGAAAATAACTTATTATCAATTTATAGGCCTCTTCTAAAATTAAATAAATCTTTTATTTATGATCTCTGTAAAAATTTAAAACTTGAATTTGTAATTGATTCATCAAATAAAAAAAACAGTTATTCAAGAAATCTATTAAGAAATAAAATAATTCCAGATATAGAAAAAATAAATCCTAAATTTTTAGAATCTGTCCATTCTCTTTCAAAAGTGGCAAAAAAAAGGAACAATAAAAAAAAAATAAAATTTGGTAAATATAAAAATTTTGCAATTAATACAGGCATAGAAATTTTATCCAAAGAATATGAAAAATATAAATCAAATAGTTTCTTAAATAGAAATCATTACCAAATGTTTGAAAGTATACTTTTAGAAAAATCTTTTTCTGAAAACCTCCCTGAAAATATTAAATTATTCAGAAAAGGAGATGATTTAATTTTTGAAGACTTATCAGAAAATAAAAAACAAATTAAATTAAATAAAAAAATTTTAATTCCAGGCAAAACAACATTGATAGAAGATTTTCAAATAATAACTCGACTAGTAAACATACCAAAAAATATCAAACAAAAAAATAAAAACTTAATTTATATAAATGAAAAATATCATGATCAAAATTTGTTTATAAGAATTAGAAACCAAGGAGATAAAATAAACTCAATTCTTAACACTTATACTAGAGTGAAAAAAATATTATCTAATAATAAAAACCTTGAAGATAAAAAAAATGCTTTTATTTTAGAGTCAAAAGGTGAAATATTATGGATTGTAGGAATTAGGCAATCAATTAGTTCTTACGTCGAAAAAAATAATGAAAAAGCTTTAGAAATAAAATTCTTAAAAAATCCTGTTTAATCTTGATGAGATTTTCATTCCAGGCATTCTTCCTCTTCTAGCTATAGGCTTTCCTTCTATTTCTTTAATGTCAGCCCTAAAATTTATTTTAGAACCTCTAGCGATGTAATTATCTATAGCAAACCCGGCTACAGTAGATTCATTATCAACAAATTTTTTAATATCTTCAGGCGTCATATCTCCACTAACATAGATATCGCATCCCATAATTTGTTCTGCTTCTAACTTTTTATTTATTTCATCAACTAAATTAGGAGTAATTCCCCCTCTTTCAATTGGAGTTTCAATTCTAATTCCTCTTAAAGTTTCTTTCATTGCTTTTCCAACTTGAATTGCTTCCTCGGCTTCATCCTTAAATGTATCAATCAATACAACCCGTGGAACATTTTTTTCCATATGTCTATCAAAAGCCAACGCCGCTCGAACAGTTTCACCCATTATCAACACAAGTGAATGTGGCATGGTTCCTGATGGTGTAGTTTGGGTTAATTTCCCTCCTATTAGAGAGCTTACAGCTGAACAACCACCAACATATGCAGAATAATCAACTTGTCCGGCAACTGATGGGTGAACAGATCTTGATGCAAAACTTACAACTGGAATTCCTGATGCAGCTATCACACAATTATGTGCGGCAGTAGCCCAAGAAGAACAAGAAGTAAGAGTCCCTAGTAAAGATGTTTCGTATAATCCAAAGCTTGCAAATCTTGCTTTTATTCTAAGCACTACTTCATTTTCTGAAATCTCGTTCCCTTCTTGAAGAGTCCATAATTCTCTATCAGCTTCAGGTAAAACATTGTCTAGTAAATCAATGATTTGATTTATTCCACATACAATACCTGAATTGGTAGATTCTATCTCATAAGTAACAAAAGGATTCAATCCTTCATTTCTAAGTATATTTAAAGTTCTGTGCAAATAGACTTCTGAAGTTTCACCAACAATTATAGATCTATCAACTTGTTGTTTTTGATTATTTGCCATTTTTTAAATCAATTTTCCCAAATAATTTCATTCTTAATTTAGTTAATCCTACTATATCCTCAATTGCAGTGCTAATTATATTGACACTTGTATTAGGATCATCTGTCCATTTTACTGGTATTTGATCAATTTTTAAATTAAATTTTCTAGCTATAATGATTAATTCTGTGTCAAAAAACCATCGATTATTTTCTACTAAGTCTAAAATATTTAATATTTTTTTTCTTGAAAAAGCTTTAAAACCACATTGCATATCGTTAATTCGGCTTAGAGGGAAAAAGAATTTAATTAATAAATTATATCCTCTAGAAGTGATTTCTCTTATTTTTTTTCTTCCTATCACTTTTGATTTCTTAGATAATCTAGAACCAATGGAAATATCAAACCCATTCTTTGAAATAGACTCAACGAGAGGAATAAAATGGGATAAATCAGTTGATAAGTCAATGTCCATGTATGCAACAATGTCAGCTTTAGAATTTCTAATCGATTGTTTTATAGCTCTGCCCCTACCTTTTTCAGGTATAAACAGATAATTATCAATTAATTTTTTTGATAACAAATCATTGCATATATTAGATGTGTTGTCTGTCGATCCATTATCTGCAATAGTTATAAAAATATTTTGTTTAACTTGATTATCAAAAAATTCATTAAATTTCAATATTTGTTCATTTAATGTTTCTGATTCGTTATATATTGGGAAAATTACCTCAATGTTCATAAATTATTAGTGTGAAAAATGCCTCTGGTTAGTAAAAATCATTTTTATTTTAAATTCATTGGCTTTATCTATTACTTCTTTATCTCGAATTGAACCACCAGGCTGAATTATATTTTTTATTTTATAATTTTCTGCTAATTCTATGCTGTCTGGAAAAGGGAAAAATGCGTCTGATGCCAATATTGAGTTTTCTGTTATAAATTCTTTTGCTCTCTTCGCAGCTAAATTAACACTATTTATTCGGTTTGGTTGACCCGATCCGATTCCAATTATTGATTTACCTTCAGAAATCACGATAGCGTTCGATTTTATAAATCTTGTTGAATTCCATGCAAATTGTAAATTTTCTATTTCTTCTTTTGTAGGTTTGATATTAGTAACAAAATCCCAATTTGATGTGTCTTTAATAACATTATCTTTTTCTTGAAATAATAAGCCTCCATTAATTGTTCGGTATTCAAAATTTTGTTGATCAAATTTAGAGGTAACTAAACGAATATTTTTTTTTGAAGTTAAAATCTTAAATGCTTCTTCTGAAAAACTTGGGGCTATAATGACATCAAAAAAAGTTTTAGAAATTTCAGTAGCAGTTTCAGGTTCAACTTCGGAATTTAATCCTATAATTCCTCCAAATGCTGACACTGGATCTCCCCTAAGAGCCAGTTTGAAAGCAGTAATTTGATCAATTTGATAAGAAAGTCCGCATGAATTTGTGTGTTTTACGATACTAACGCATTTTTCAGGAAAAGAGTTTGCTGCATAAAATGCTGCATCAGCATCCAAAAAGTTCAAATAAGACATTTCTTTACCATGCAGTAATTTTAAATTTGCAACTCCTTGATTATTATTTGAATACACTCCTCCTTTTTGATGTGGATTTTCTCCGTATCTCAAGTCATATACTTTTGATAAGTTCAATTCAATATTTTCAGGAATTAAAGAAATATTTTTATTATTTAAAAATTTAAATATTTTATTATCATACTCTGCGGTGATTTTAAAAATTTTTGTGGCTAAAGTTTTTCTTGTATCTAAATCAACTTTATTATTTATTAATTTTTCTGAAATTTCAGAATAGTCTTTTGAATCATATAGAACAATCATTCGTTTATAATTTTTGGCAGCAGCTCTTAACATTGAAGGGCCTCCAATATCTATATTTTCAATGATTTCTTCATAAGAAGAATTAGGGTCATTTGAAATTTTTTCAAAAGGGTATAAATTATTTACAACAATATCGAAGAGTTCTAATTCTAATTTTTTTATATCTGATAAATGGCTTGGATTTTCAGGGTCAGCTAGAATTCCTGCATGAATATTTGGATGCAAAGTTTTTACGCGCCCCTCTAGGATTTCTTCATGTTTTGTGATTTCAAAAATTGAATGAACTTTAAATCCCATGTTTTTTATATGTTCTAAAGTGCCTCCGGTTGAATATATATCACAGTTAATCAACTCAAGTGATTTACATAGTTCTTCAAGACCTGTTTTGTCATAAACGCTTATTAGTGCTTTCATAAAATCCTATCTATAACAATTGAACACTATCTTCATTTTTGTTTTTTCGTTGAATCTCTCCTAAAATCCAAGAATTCTGACATTCATTTAATATTTTTTGTTTATTTGATGGGTCAACAATTAAAACTAGTCCAACACCCATATTAAATACATCAAACATTTCATTTTCAGATATATTCCCTTCAGACTTAATGTAATTAAAAAGAGGAGGAATTTCCCATGAGTTTTTATTTATCTTTGCAACTAAATTATCATTAAATACTCTTGGTAGGTTTTTTTTCAATCCTCCTCCTGTAATGTGTGAAATTCCCGAAATTAAACTCAAAACAGGATCAATTGTTGTTAGATATTCCCTATGAGGTTCAGCTAAAAGTTCTCCTAAATTTTTATGTTCTCCATGTATTTTTTTCGATAAAACTGAAATGTTATCATCTGAATTAAAAATTGATCTTATTAAAGAAAATCCGTTAGTATGAAGACCGCTTGAAGGTAATCCTACAAGGATGTCTCCTTCTTTGGCATTAGATTTCAAAATTAGATTATTCTTATCAACAGATCCTACCATAAAACCAACTACGTCATAATCTCCTTCATTGTAAACACCTGGCAATGTGGCTGTTTCTCCTCCTATCACTGCACAATTCACTTTAGAACAAGCCTCGGAAATCCCTTCAATTACATCTAAAACAACTTTTTCATCTAATTCTGCAAATGCTAAATAGTCTAAGAAAAATAAAGGTCGGGCTCCCTGAGGAATCAAGTCATTTATACAATGATTTACAATATCAATTCCCAAATTTTTGTGCAGGCCTATTTTTGCTGAAATTTTAACTTTTGTTCCTACTGAATCTGTCGTTGATACTAAAACTGAATTATTATTCAAAGTTTTTGTTGAAAATAACCCCCCAAATCCATCTGAGTTATTAAGAACATTATCATTATGGGTGCTCAAAACTGTATCTATTAGTTTTTCTTTTATAAGATCAGATTTTTCTAAATCTACACCAGATTTTTTATAATTATTTGTCATAGAATTTATTTTTGTTTAATTTTTTCTAAATGGAATTTATCAAAATCTAATTGCACTGGCATAGGATAATTTCCTGTAAAACAAGCGTTGCAATAGTTGTTTTTTTTGGCATTTACAGATTTTTGAAGAGAATCTATACTTAAAAAACCTAAACTATCAGCCCCTATAATTTTTCTAATTTCTTCAATATTAAATTTATTTGCTATAAGTTCTGAAGTAGTAGCCATATCAACTCCAAAGAAACATGGAGAAGTTATAGGGGGGGAAGAAACTCTCATATGAATTTCTTTAGCTCCTGCATTTTTTATCATTTCAATAACTCTTGATGTAGTTGTTCCTCTGACAATAGAATCATCAATCAAAATAATTCTTTGATCTTTTACAATACGATTTAAAACATTAAATTTTGTTTTAACTCCCAATTCTCTTAATTTTTGATTAGGTGAAATAAATGTACGTCCTACATATCGATTTCTAATCAAACCTTCAGTATAAGGTATTTTACTTTCATTAGAATATCCAATCGCTGCTGGTATAGCTGAATCAGGAACTCCTATAACTATATCTGCATCAACAGGGTGTTCTTTTGCTAAGCTTTTCCCCATTTTTAATCTTGATTCATATGTAAGTTGGCCATCTATAACTGAATCCGGTCTTGAAAAATATATTTGTTCAAAAATACACATTTTATGTTCTTTTGACCTTGAGCTATACATAGAAGAATTAATACCTTCTTTGTTTATAACTATAGTTTCTCCATTATCAATCTCTCTTACAAAATCTGCTCCTATATGAGCCAAAGCAGCTGATTCAGAAGATAAAATCCAAGAATCTCCTTTTTTACCAAGGCACAAAGGTCTTATTCCTAAGGGATCTCTTACACCTATCAGTTCATCTTTAGTCATAATTAATAGAGAAAATGCACCTTTTATGTATCTCATGCAATAATTAGATCTTTCAAACCAATTTTTCCCTACTGAATTAGCGTACATGTAAGCTATTACTTCAGAATCCGAAGCCGTTTTATATTCAATGCCATATTCGGATAAATATTTATCTTTTAATTCTTCAGTATTTATTATGTTACCATTGTGCCCAAGAGCAATTTCACCATTAATTCCATTGACAATTAGAGGCTGTGCATTCTTTTTAGAATGGCTACCTGTTGTTGAATAGCGGGTATGCCCAATACCTATATCACCTTCTAATTTATTAACGTCAAAATCATTAAATACATTCGCAATCAAGCCGGTATCAGTTTTATTAAATAATTTTTCGTGATTTGATGTTGCAATTCCTGCACTTTCTTGTCCTCGATGTTGAAGTGCAAAAAGACCTAGATATATGGATTCTGCTACAGTTTCATTAGGATTATATATCCCAAAAACTCCACATTCTTCATTTAATGATTCGATAGCCATAAATAATAATATTTTATTTGAAGAGTTACCACTATTACAATGGTGACATTTTCATTCAAAATTATAAAGTAGATAAATACTAAGTTTTGATTAATTTGAAATAATTATAAAATCTATATCACTGAACAAATTGATTTATGAATAAATTTATTTTATCTGCTAGGCCTAAACAAATATTAAAAAATTGTGTTGTTTTTGTCCCTTTGATTTTTACTTTAGATCAATGGGTTCAAAACGAATCAAGTAATGTGATTATTAACAATATTTTATGTTTTCTCGCATTTTCCTGTAGTTCTATAATTGGTTATCAAATAAATGACTGGATCGACAAAAAATATGACAAAGATCATCCTATTAAAAAGTCTAGACCTATAGCAAATAATAAAATAAATATAAAAGAACTTTATGTGTTTGTTTCAATTGTATTTGCCGTAGGCTTGGTCTGTGCATCTTTAGTAAACTTTTATGTAACGGTATTATTTATTTTTTATATAATTTTTGGTTTTTTTTATACTGTTAAATTAAAAAACCTTGTTCTAATTGATTCCATTTCTATAACAATTTTCTATATTATAAGAATGGTTGCAGGAGCATATTCCATAACTTTAAATATTTCTATTTGGTTATACATTTTAACTTTTTTTGCTTCTTTATTATTAATTTTCATAAAAAGAACTAGTGAAACAAATAAGGGTACTTTTCGGAACAAAAAGATTGTGGTTTTTTATAGAGGTCTTTCAAATTTCAAAATAAGAATATTTTTATTATTTATAAATATATTGGCTTATTCTATTTATGCCATAACTGAAATAGTTTCTAATCAAAGAAACTTTAGTTTTATACTAACTATCTTATTTTTTAGTACAGGTATTGTTAGATATTTTTTAGTTACTAAAGAAAATAATAAGGGAGAGTCGCCTGAATTGATTGTAATTAGCGATTATATGATTCAAATATCAGTTGCAATGTACTTAACAACTATTTTTTTCTCAGAGCTTTATTAAAAACATTAGAATTAATGCTCTCTAAACCTATATATTGAGTACTTTTTGCTGCAATTTCGTTAGCTAGCTCTCCAGATAAAAACAAATTACCTGAGGAATATAATTCAAATGAAAAAACAGTTGAAAAAATATCTCCTGCACCGACAGTATTAACTGATTTAACTTTTACTGGTTGAATATCTAAAGTTTTTTCATTCATATAAATAGTAGCCCCTTTTTTACCTTTAGTTATCACCAAAACCTTAGATAATTTTCTAAGTTTTTTAACAGATATATTGCAATTTGATATTTCTTCATCAGAAAAAAAAAGAATATCAAAATAAGGAAATTTTTCTATGTCAGAAAAGTTAAATATTATTTCTTTGTCAATTATTTTTCTGATCCATCCTTGCGGCATACCTACAAAAAAAGATGTTTTATATTTATTCATTAATTTTTTAGTCTCTGCAATAGAAAATTCATCTAAGACTGGTGCAATATATATTAATTGTGGAGGATTTTTTAAATCAATTTCTTCAGAATAGATTTTTTGGTTATTTGAAATTGCTTCCATTTTTCTATTTTCCGAATTAAAAACAAAATCAAATTTATTTGTAAAACTTGATTCAAAATTCATCAAGTTATCGTTTTGTATAAAACTTTCATATAAAAAGTCTTTCCCAAAACTAGTAACTATATTGATGTTTTTTTGTCCTAGTTGGGATAGAGATTTAGAAATGTAAGTAACTGGTCCTCCTGGGCCAAAATATTTACTATCAATAGAATCAATAGTAGGGCTTCCAATTACTAAAATATCAATCATCTAGTCATTTGCAGGATTAATAACTACCTTTCTTTGTAATCCTTCTCCCCTGCTTTGAGTGATAACATCTTCCAAGTCTGCTAGAGCCATATGAACTATTCTTCTGTCAGCAGCAGACATTGGTTCTAAAGTAATTCTTTTACCGGTTTCAGATACTTTTTTAGCTGTTTTTTTTGCAATATCTTCTAATTTTTCTTTTCTTCTTAATCTATAATCTTCTACATCTATCATAATGTTAGCTCTTTTGTCCAAAGTTTTACTTGCCATTAATCTAACTAAATATTCTAAGGATGATAGAGTTTCCCCTCTTCTGCCTATCAATAAACCAGAATCTTTTCCTTCTAATTCAAAAACTATAGAACCTTCTTCCATTTGATCTCTTACGTAAACATCGGCTTCTAAGCCAGTAGAATTAATTAAATTATTTAATATTTTACCTACAGTTTCCTCAATTTCAGGATCTTTTTCATTTGAAAGAGATATATTTTTATCAGTTTTAGAATCTTTTTCAACCTTAGAATCTTTTTTTACCTTAGAATCTTTTTTTACCTTAGAATCTTTTTCAACTCTAGAGCCTTTTTTAGAAGATATTGTCTTCTTAGGTCTGGTTTCTCTTTTAGGTTTACTCGCAGTTCTTTTAGGTTTTTCTGTTTCAGTAGATTTAGGTTCCCCTAAAACATATACCTCAATTTCCGCTGGATGCCCTCCTAGACCCAAAATACCAGTCCTACCAGTATCAAGTATCTTTATCTCAAGATTTTCTAGATCTTCGTTTAGAGTTTTTAGAGCTTCTTCTGTTGCTTCTTCTACTGTTCTCCCTTTGAATATCTTGGGGTTCATCAGTTTCCTCCTTATTATTGTTTTTTGTTTTTAATTTATTGTTATCATTATTTTTTTGAGCGCTTAATTTTTCTAAATATATATTTCTAGAATCTTCTGTTCCAAAGTAAAGTTTTCCAAAAAGCATTATTGGTTGCTTTCCTCCAACAAAATACTGTATAAAAATGCCTATAATATTTGAAAAAAGTATGTAAACAGCTAGACCTGCGGGAAATTGCCACGTAAAAACTCCAAACATTATAGGCATCATCCAAAGCATCATTTGTTGTGTTTGCTGTTGACGTGGGTCTGTTGAAGGTGAGGTAGTAAATTTTTGTTGAATAAACATAGATAAGCCTACCACAACAGGTAAAGCAAACTGCCAAGGAGTTGGAGCATACTGGACAAAATCTACTAAATCAATTCCTAAAAATTCTGTATTATAAGGAACTTTCGAAATAGATTGGTTCCAAGAGTAAAAGTTTTTTGAAAGTTCTACAAATCCTTCTGGAGAAGATGGTGCGCTTTTAAATATTGCTCTGTACAATCCAATCCAAATTGGCATTTGAATAATTAAAGGCCCTAAACATCCTATAGGATTTACTCCACCTTCACGATAAAGAGCCATAGTTTCTTGTTGCATTTTCTGTTTTGCCTGAGGGGTTTTGCTTTTATATTTATTTTGAATGGCTTGCAATTGAGGTTGTAATTCTTGCATCTTTTTCATTTGTTTTGTCTGACGTATAGTAAGAGGAATCAAAACAAACCGAATAATGATGGTGAACGAAATTATTGAAAGGCCTAAATTATCACCTAAAAGATCATATAGTATAGATAAACTATTGATCATAGGTTTCATTATTAAATTGTTCCAAAATAAGCTAAAAATATTCATTTTATATACAACTAATCACAAATTTTTCCTTCATTTAAGTCCAAGCAATAAAATAAATCTCTAGATTTTAATCTAAAAAAGAGAATTTCACCCTGTTGTGAATGAACTAATAAATTTTCTTTATTAACTAGAGGAGAACTGTATATTTTTTTGTCTGTTGGGTAATTTCCAAGACTATTAGCAAAATCGATTTCTTTATTGCTTAAAACCTCAATTCCTTTTTTTTCAGTAGGAATTAAAATATATTCCCCAGAATCATAAGAAACTAATTTTGGATCACCAACAATGGTTTTTTCTGTTTCATACTTGTTTATAAGTTTCAATGTTAAAGAATCTAGAATAATAAGATCTCCATTTACAGTAAAAACATATATCTTATTATCATTAAATACAGGCGAAGAAATCATCCAGTTATCAATTTCTGCAATAGAAGATTCTTCTAAATTATTAATATTTACTGAATAAAATTTTCCAGATACATCTGAAAAGTAAATATTATCATCATTAATCGTTACCGGGGAGTTGATTGAATAAGGGAATTTTTTAGAATTTATGGTTAAATTTTCTAAATTAATATCTTTTGTCTTATCAAAATTCGCATCTAAAACATAAATCCATCCATCAAGAGTAGATACTACAAATTTATCATCATAAAAATTAATACCTGTCCAAATTTCTCCTTCAAGAATTATTTTCCCCAAGTTTTCATAGCCTTCATCTAACAATGAAACAAAATGTATTTCAGCTTGTTTATTATTAGACACTTCTGTTTGCTTTTTTAATGTTGCATATGCAAGAATATTTTTATTAATTGCCATTTTTGAACTAATTTTAGTTAATGTGTTTATACTCCATTCCAGCTGACCTGATTGTCTGTTTATTTGAAAAACCTCTCCTTCGCATGACTTTCCTCTACATGTAAAATTTGAACTAATTACAGAACTGTTATAAAAAACTGGATCTGAATATGATGTATTTTTTGAATCTTCAGGATAGTACCATTGTGTAGTAGGGATTCCATTATTAATTTGGAATTTGTGTAATTTACCTTTACTAGTTGTGACAAAAAAAGAATCATCTTCTTCAAAATACACAATGTCAGACCAACCTCCTTCATAAGAAAAACTCATGCACGAAACAAATAAAATTAGAAGCAATGGACTAAATGTATAGATAAATTTCAACTTAAGTTTTTTCAATTGATATGACACTGGATAAAAAGTACAAGAAACAAGTCTTATAAAAGTTAAAATCAAACCTAGAAAGATGCCTTTTTCTAATACAGATCTCTTTGAATAATCAGAGCATGTTACTGCATATGAACATTGACTATTAATATACGGAGAAATAGCCAACTTATAAAAATTCAAGATTTGAATTATTGACTTTTTCAGCCAATTTACTGAATCACTTGTCATTTATTTTTACCTATAAATCAATTTTTTCTAAAAAAGATCTATATTCAGAGAAGTTTAATTTTTCAATATTTGGATTAACATTTACCAAAACCCATAATCCTTTTTTGGTAGGATCATTTTCATGTTTTTGAAAAATTTCGTAAAAGATATGCTTTAATTGCCTTCTTATTTTGTTCCTAAAAACTGCGTTGCCTGTTTTAGTACTTATTTGAAAGCCAAGTCTAAAATCATTTATTTTAGAAGGCATTGCAGTTATCGTTACAAAATTAGAATTATTTCTTTTTCCAAATTTTCTTATTTTGGAAAATTCCGATTTTTTATTTAAACTTTTTACTTCCAAAATGTAATCTATACAGTTAGTCTTTCACGACCCTTGCTTCTTCGTCTTGCCAAAACCCTTCTTCCACTAGGAGTTCTCATTCTACTTCTAAACCCGTGGACTCTTGATCTTCTTCTATTTTTTGGTTGGTAAGTTCTCTTTGGCATTTGATATAAAGTTTTCTCTGGATAATTTCTTTTTTATTTTTTACTATTATTAGTTATTTAATATTATCAAAAAAAATCATAAAATGAACTGTTTCTTTACAAAAAGATATCTTAATAGAACACATTTAAAGGGAATTTGATTTAAAATAGAAAGATACGAAATTTATCTGTGGGGGCTAAATTGACTAAAAAAACTGCTTCAGAATTGAAGAGTAACGACGAAATCGTTGAATTAGAATTAGAAGATCTTAGCGCTGCGTTCCAGCATTATGTCCAAAACTCTCCTAGGAAGTTAAATAATACAGCTCAGCAAGAAATAGGAAGACTGGTTCGCTGGATAGGACCAGAAAGAGAAATAAAAACAATAACCCCTTCTGAAATAGGTTTCTATTCAGATGAATTTGCTAAAAGAACCAGCACAGATACAGCTCCTCAAAAAGTTGCTTATATAAAAAAATTCCTAACTTTTCTAAAAATCAATGATTTATCTTCCGGTAATTTAGCTTCTCATTTAAGAATGAAAAAATCTAGTGTTGGAAAAATAACAAAAAAGCTAGAAGAAACTAGAGGAGATCAAATAAATTTAACTGAGGCTGGATACAAAGATTATGAAAAACAACTTAAAGATTATAAAACTGAAATGCCTCAATTAGCAGATGAAGTAAGAAAAGCTGCTGCTGATGGTGATATAAGGGAAAATGCTCCTTTGGATGCAGCCAGAGAAAAGATTGAAATGGTAAATTCAAAAATTTATGAAATAGAAGCAATTCTTAAAGTAGCAAATATTATTGATAGCAGCTCTCAAGGTGATCAAATTGTTATAGGATCAAAGGTTATCGTGAAAAACCATCAAAATGAAAACAACCAAGAATATCAATTAGTTGAAGCCAATGAAGCAAATCCTTTAGTCGGGAAAATTTCAAGTGTATCTCCTGTAGGAGCAGCAATACTTGGCAGAAGACAAGGCGATGAAGTAACTGTTTCAACTCCTGCTGGAGAACAGGTATATACAATAGATGCAATAAAATAAGTCTATGACTCTAGCAAGAAAAAAACCTTCTAATGATATTTATTCTTATCTAGAGAACGAATTAAAAAATAGTATACAAGGCGAAGTTAATTTTGATGATGTATACAAACAAATGTATTCAACTGATGGTTCTATTTATAAAATGACCCCTATAGGGGTAACTCTTCCAAAAAATCCTGATGATGTTTCAGCAATTATTGATATTTGTAATAAAAATAATACAGCTGTACTACCTAGAGGTGGAGGTACTAGTTTATCAGGTCAAACTGTGAATTCTGCTGTTGTAATGGACTTTTCTAAATACATGAATAATGTATTAGAAATCAATTCAGAAGAAAAATATGTGATAACTGAACCTGGAATAACTATAGATAATTTAAATCAAAAATTAAAGCATACAAATCTACACTTTACTCCTGATCCATCTACAAAATCTAGAGCGAATATTGGAGGTGCTATGGGGAATAACTCATGTGGTGCACACTCAGTTATTTATGGTAAAACAGTTGATCAAGTAAAAGAAATGGAAGTTATTTTATCTGATAGTTCAAAAGTATATTTTGAAGAAATAACTGGAAAAGTTTTAGAGGATAAAATCTCTCTAGATAGCTTAGAAGGTAAAATTTATAGGGACGTAATCGACTTATCTTCAAAATATTATGATGAAATAAATAATAAATATTCAAAAGTTAATAGGAGAGTAGGAGGCTACAATCTTGATTTAGTTCATCCAAATTCTAATAAATTAAATTTGGTAAACATTATGGTTGGATCGGAAGGGACATTAGCAGCAGTTACAAAAGCAAAATTAAATCTTGAACCTATACCAAAATATGTTGGTTTAGCTATACTCCACTTTACAGATTTAATAGAATCCATGGAAGCAACTGTAGCTACACTTGAAGAAGGCCCTGCTGCAGTAGAGCATATTGGAAAAATGATTATCACTCAAGCAAAACAATCATTAGGTTTTGCTAGAAATTTAGATTTTCTTCAAGGTGAACCAACTGATATTTTAGTAGTCGAGATGAATGGAAAATCAGAAAATGAAGTGAAAAGTAAGATTCAAAAATTATCAGAAAAAATGAAAAGATTGAATCTTTCATACGCAATCACAACTTTATTTGATACTTCAAAAATTTCTCAGGTATGGGCAATGAGGCAAGCAGGATTAGGGCTTATGATGAATATTCCAGGAGATAAAAAACCAATTCCTTTTGTAGAAGACACTGCTGTTTCTCCTGAAAAATTACCTGAGTATGTGAAAAGGTTTGATGAAATCGTGAGGAGTAATGGCACTGAAGCTGGTTATTATGGGCATGCAGCAGAAGGCTGTCTTCATATAAGGCCAACAATAAACCTTAAAAATCAAGAAGGAATAAATAGAATGATCAAGATTTCATCTGAAATCTCAGATCTAGTAAAGGAATTTGATGGTTCTCTCAGTGGGGAACATGGAGATGGAATTGTAAGAGGAGTATGGTCTGAAAAAATGTACGGCCCTAAAATAATCTCTTCTTTTAGAGAATTAAAAGGAGCTTTTGATCCTGATTCAATAATGAATCCTGGGAAAATTTTTGACACTCCAAAAATGGGAGATAATTTAAGATACGGTACAACATATAAATTAAAATCAATTGACACAGTTTTAGACTTCAGCGAAGAAGGTGGATTTGAAGGTGCTGTTGAAAAATGCATAGGTGTAGGTGCTTGTAGAAAATTAAACGAAGGAGCTATGTGTCCTTCATATATGGCTACTAGAGAAGAGGTTCATTCCACAAGAGGAAGAGCTAATGCTTTAAGAGGTGTTTTATCCGGTGCACTAAAAGAAGATTTACTGACGAGTAAAAAAATGCTTAAAGTTTTAGACTTATGTATTGAATGTAAATCTTGTAAATCAGAATGTCCTGCGAATGTAGATATGGCAAAAATAAAATATGAATTTTTGAATAATTATTACAAAAAGCATAAAACCCCTTTGAGGTCTAAATTGGTTGGCAGTGTCCCAACCTTATACAAATTTATTGCTGGCCCTCAAGCACATATTTTCAATATAGCCAACAAGCTACCATTTACTAAAATTTTAACTGAAAAAATCATTGGAATTCATAAAAATAGGCAAATGCCTGTAATAAGTACTTACACTTTTGAATCATGGTTCAAAAAAAGAGTTTCTAATAGTTCAAAATCTAGAGGTAAAATATTATTTTTCCATGATACTCACATAAATTATATTCATCCTGAAGTTGGTAAAGCTGCGGTTAAAGTTTTGGAAGCTGCAGGATATGAAGTAGAAATCACAGACAGAAAGTGTTGCGGCCGAACTATGATTTCTAAAGGTTTTCTTGATGATGCTAAAAAAAATGTTGACTACAACACAACCCTTTTATACAAATATGTCAAAAAAGGCATAAAGATTGTTGGAGTAGAAGCAAGTTGTGTTTCTACAATGCAAGATGAGTTTCCTGATCTTGCTGAAGATAAAGAAAAAGCTAAAAAAATATCAGAAAACACTTTCACTATACAAGATGTTTTAATGCAAATTCAAAATGATGATGCTCAACAAATCAAATGGAATTCTACTAATAAAGATTTGCTTCTTTTTGTGCATTGCCACGAAAGAGCTTTAAATGGTACTAACAATTCATTAGGTTCATTAAATCTACCAAATGAATATAACGCTAAACTTATTGATGCAGGTTGTTGTGGAATGGCAGGGTCATTTGGAATGGAAAAAGAGCATTATGATATTTCTAAGAAAATGGCAGAGGATAGATTACTTCCAAGTATTAAAAACTCTAAAAAAGATCAAGAAATTATTGTTACAGGAATCTCTTGTCATGATCAAATAAATGATCTTTCTAATAAAAAACCTAAATATCTTGTTGAGGTATTAGCTGAAGCTATAGAGTCTTAATAAGTATTAGATTTTGCCAATTGACCGCACCCTGCGCTTACTTCAATTCCTTTTTCCATTCTTACAGTTGATGGAACCCCATGCGATGTCAATTTATTCTGAAAAGATCTAATTTCTTCATTATTTGAACGAGAATAATCTGATTTATTCGTAGGATTCACAGGAATCAGGTTTACATGGCACAAGAGATTTTTTAATAACAGCCCTAACTTATTTGCATGATCAATTGTATCATTTTGGTTTTTTAACAAAACATATTCAAAAAAAATCTTTCTATTTGTTTTGCTAATATATTCTTTACATGCATCAATTAGCATTTCAATAGGATATCTTTTATTTATAGGAACCGTTTCGGATCTAGTTATATTATCAGGTGCATGTATAGAAACAGCTAAATTAATTTGTATCTTTTCATCTGCTAATTTTAATATTTGAGGAACTAGACCTACAGTTGATACTGTTATATTTCTAGCTCCAAAATTTGTTCCTTGATTATCATTTAATATTCTAATTGCTTTTATTGTGTTTTCATAATTAGCTAAAGGCTCTCCCATTCCCATGAAAACAATGTTTTTTATCCCTTTGTATGATTTTTCAGGTTTATCTAAAACTTCATCAAAAAATCCTTTGTTATCAAGTTGTTTGTAATATAAAACTTGGGAGATAATTTCTCCTGAGGTTAAATGTCTAGTAAAACCTTGTTGCCCAGTAGCGCAAAAAGTACACCCTAAAGCACATCCAACTTGGCTAGATATACAAATTGTTTTTCTTGGTTTTCTATGATCATCTGAAGGATAGTTCATCAACACTGATTCTACTTTTTGGCCATCTTTCAGTGAAAACAAGCTTTTATAAGTCGATTTGTCTTTTGAAATTATATTCTGTATTTCTGTTACGCTGCCAATATAAAAAAACTTTTTTAAAAAATCAATTAAATCAGATGAAATATTCTTCATCTCATCAAATTTACATACTTCATTTTTATATAAATATCTCCAAATTTGATTTGCTCGATACTTTGGAAAAAGATTCTTCTCCAGAGTTTCAGAAATTTGCTCTTTAGTTAAATTGTAAATGTCTTCCATAGAATAAAATTATTAATAGTCTATTAACAATTATAAATTATGATGTGTTAAAATATATAAGGATAAACAAATACAGATTGTTCGCAATATGGGAAAAGAATTTATAGATTCAATAGACAAAGATAAAACTATCTTAATGACTGAGAATCTTTCTGTTTATTACGGAAAAACAAAAGCTGTTGATAAAGTCACATTTAGCATTCCTAGGAAAAAAATAGTAGCCTTGATTGGGCCTTCTGGATGTGGGAAAAGTACTCTGATACGTTGCTTCAATAGAATGAATGATTTAATACCAAGTGCCAAAATTGAAGGAGATGTTAAATATAACCAAACATCTATTTACTCAGATAAATCAGACCCCACTTACATAAGATTTAAGATAGGGATGGTTTTTCAAAAGCCAAATCCGTTCCCCAAAACTATATTTGAAAACGTTGCATTTGGACCTAGAATAAACGGATTCAAAAGCAATGAGATCAAAAACATAGTTGAATCATCTCTTCAAAAAGCTGCTCTTTGGGATGAAGTAAAAGATCGGCTTGACGATAATGGGCTGGAATTATCTGGGGGACAACAACAAAGGTTATGTATAGCAAGAGCTTTAGCTGTAAATCCAGAAATAATTTTGATGGACGAACCTGCTTCTGCTTTAGATCCAGTATCAACTTCTAAATTAGAAGACCTTATTAAAGAGTTATCACAAAATGTAACAATTGTAATAGTAACTCATAATATGCAACAGGCTACAAGAATTTGTGATTATGCTGCTGTAATGATGGCAGGACAAGAGAGAATAGGTGAATTAATAGAATATGGGACCAATGATTCAGTCTTTGGCAATCCAAAAGATAAAAGAACTGAAGATTACGTTACAGGAAGGATAGGATAATGGCTAGAGTAGAATTTGATCAAGAGCTTGAAAGATTAGAAACTGAAATTAAAATTATGGCTTCAACAGTAGAGTCCTCAATTGAAAAATCAATTAATTCTTTACTTGAGCAGAATCTGGAATTAGCCAAGGATGTTATTAAAGGCGATGACATTATAGATAAAATGTGTGCCGATTTAGAAGAATTATGTATGGGTATTTTACGAAGACAGGCCCCTTTAGCATCTGACTTAAGAGAAATAGTTTCTTGTATGTATGTAATAGAAGAACTAGAAAGAATTGGTGATTATGCTGAAGGAATAGCTGTTCTTACAATAAAGATGGGAGTAAGACCATTACCAACAGATCTAGTTATTATTCCTCAGATGAGCATAAATACTGTTGAAATTTTAAGAATGAGTACTGAAACCTTTTTAATAAAAGACCCAAAAGAAGTTAAAACTAGATTCAATAAGATAAAAAAACAAGATGATATTATTGATAATTTAAATACAGATGTTAGAGGCAAATTAATTCAGCTTATGAAAAATAAGCCTCTTGAAATAGAAAGAGCAACTTATTTATTATGGGTGGCCCATAACCTTGAGAGAATAGCTGATAGAGGTGTAAATATTGCTGAAAGGTCTATGCTTCTTGTAGGGAATTGATTTGTTTATTTGAAGGTCTGTTAAGGCATGCTGAATTAAAATTAATCAGGGTCAGTTAAGTTCTGCTTTAAACCATAAAATGGCTATAAGAATGACTTACGCCACTTTTACGCCACTTTATGTTTGGAGGCACTAGAGGAAAGTAATGAGAGGGGTACCTTCCTCAAATATAAAACTTTTTGTTGTTTAATTTTTCATAGAAACCAGTTGAGATTTTTTGATTATATTTTGACTTCTAAGTTCCAATACAAATTTTTGGACTATAGTATTTTCTTGATTCAATACTCTATGAACAGTTCTAGTAGAAATATTTAATGTATCAGCTATATCTTTATTTGTCATATTAGTTTTTTTCATATTGCAAATAATCATATTTCTATTGTTTTTTGATTTTGAGTTATCCAAAATAGGATCATCATATTTACAAAGAGTCAACGGGCAGTCTAAACAAGTGTTTGAATACTCACATCCATCATCAAGAAAAAAATCTTTAGATGATGAATTATTATTTTCTATCATTGTCATTACAAAACTCCTAAATATGGCTGCAATTGTCAGAAATATAAAAATATTCTTGAGAATATTTATTCTTAAAAACATTGATTTTTACTAAAGCGTTTATTGATTCTAAATTCTCACCATATAAATCAATATTTTCTGCAATCAAAAAATTATTAGAGGGATTCAATTTATTAGAAAAGATGTATTTAGATTTATCATAAGATATTTCATTATGATTTTTTGAGAAAAGAAAATCAAAGTTATTAAATTCATTAACTTTATTAATCATCTTTAGAACACCTGGATATAAGCATTCTATTATTAGAGAGCTAAATACTGCGCAAGTAGCAAATTGTTGGTTGCTCTTAACTAGTGCCCATATTCTTAAATCATTCATTGCTTCATGCCAGCAATAAAAGCATTCAATCCCCACATTATATTCAGATTTATCTTTATTGATTATATTTGATGCGATGGATCTTATTAAATTATTATCGGTCAATAATTTTGGTTCTTCAGTATTACTGAAAATGTTTTCTGAAAATTTTGTTGTCATTAATAAACTCCTTAATTAGAACATATGTTCATTTTAGAACAAGTGTTCTAATTAAGTCAACAAAATTAATTACGGATTTAAAAAAGATTGAATATTGTAGTTTATTTTGCCGTCAATATGCATTGAAAAAGTTGTTATTGCTATTATCTTCTAGGAGGAAGAGGTATAAGTTTTCTTAAATCTTCAACAGATATCCCAAGTAATTTAGAAGCTTTTTCTAAATCAGGCGGAGGTCCTCCTAATGCAGATATAAGTTCTTCTTGTGTTATTCCCAAAGCTGAGGCTGCTTCCGTAAAATCAGGGGGTTGCATTTGCCCTCCAGTGGGAGCTCTTCTTTGTTGGTCATCACCTGGTCCACCTTGTTGAATACCTTGTTCAAAGTTAGATTCTTCTGGGGTTCCGTGGTAGCACAATAAAAAATAAGGAAACCCTATATCTCCTTCTCCATTTCTTATTGAGCTAACGTAGTGATAAATCCCATCAGGAACCTCTGGAGTTGAGCTTGATAATCCATTGCACTCATCAGTATCTCCTAAGCCTTCAATATATTCCCAATCATCTATTCCTCCATATCCATTCAAATCTTTTTTCAATCTATAACTTGATGTTATTTCAATAACATTCTTATAAGCATCCCATCCATAGGGTCCATAAATAGGGAATCCATCAAATGCAAAACCTATAACTGGAGAGTGTTCATTGGGATCCAAATTTGTCCTGTAATCCCAATCTTCCCAATCAAGACCTGTACCTTCAGGATGCCAATGCAAGCAGTTGGCATCAAAATGATAATGAAAATAAGCTCCAGCTGAATGCCCTCCACATATACCAATCTCTATAGGCTGTCTGTCTTCTTCGAAATAATCAAAATGAAGAGCAACAGCATCTCCGCCAGGGCCTTCTTCTGGTCCAAAAATTGGTACCCCTGTTACAGTAATAGCAACAGCCCCTCTATCAGGAGCCATAGTAATCTCCTCAGTAAACTGAGGGCTTGTAGGAATTATCCATTGATAATCAACCTCTTCAGCACAACATCCTAAACCTGACTGAAAATCATGGTTGGGTATCCCTGAGCTAGTAACAATTACAGAATCATCAGATAATTCAATGTCAACATAACATTTCCAGTTTTCTTTCTCTTGGGTTGAGAGGTCATCGACCACAAGGGAATCGTCATCTATGCATAACCATGCATTGGTATATAAAGAGTTAGGCTTATTTCCAATAGTTTGCTTAGACATAAACTCAGGAAGAGATAAAGAGTTAAGATTTATTGAAGAATTTAAGCTTAAAGTAATATCAAAATCAAGTTCTAAAGTTATTTTATCTTCAACACTTATAATAAAAAAAAGCTTAGGAATGTCCATATTAAAATCACTAAAGGGAAACGAAAGAGTTCCTTTACCTTTTAATTTTCCTAGTTCAGAAGTTGCATTAATATCCCAAATTTTAGTTTTTGTAACTCCATGTACAGTAAGATCTCCTATCAATTGCATTTGAAAATCATTTTTTTTCAAATTCATCAAAGAATCAATATCAAATCCTTTAATATCTTTTATTTCAAAAACAGCCTCAGGAAATTTAGTTGTTTCAAGTGAATTAGTCCTCAAGTAATTATCTCTTTTAGATTCATCACTTTTTAAAGAAGATAAATCTATATTAATAACTGAATTAACATTAGGCTTGCCATCAGAATTAATATAAATCCCCCCAGTTATAGATTCTGTATAACCAATTGCTTCAATTGGCGAAGGCAATCTTGCTAATTGCTCAGTAACCCTATAATTTGCTCTCATATAATTCTTAGAATCTGGGCCAAACTCTATAGAAACAAGTGAAGAATCATTAATTTCCTGGTTATTACTTGATGTTTCTTCTTGTTGAGAATCAACTATTGGAGGTAATTCAGAATGATGATCTTTGGAAGCTTCATGAGAGTTTTTTTCTTGTTTTATTAGATCTTTCCCTTGAGTAGTGGAATCATTTTCTGGAATATCAATACTTAATGATTTTTCAGATTTATCAGAGCAAGACAGTATAAATAATAGAATGAAAAATATAGTTATTTTTTTCATAAGAATCCTTTTGATTAATAATATAAATTTAAATTATAAACTCTGACTATGAAGGTTGTGTGAAGAAAAAAATTATAGATTAGAATTAATATATGCAAAAAAAAGTAAAAGATGATCTTTATTATAAGTACTCCCCTGATGAAAATTTATGGGAATTACAGGAATGGATAAACTTAGAAAAAAAAACTATAAGCAAAATTACTTCTTCAAAAAACGAAAAAGATGCTTATAAGATTTGTAAAGAGTTAGGTAAAAAAATTCTTAAAAATTATAGTAATAGTTTTTTTACAGTAACAAGGTTTTTGCCGAAAGCTAAAAGAGACTTAGTTGAAATAATTTATGCTTCAGTTCGTTTCCCTGATGAAATAGTTGATACTTTTGAAATAACCTCAAAAGAAAAAAACCAGATGCTTGATGATTGGGAAAATAAATTTAATAAGTCTAAAAACTTTACAGATATAAATTCTTTGATTAATAATAATATTCCAGTCATCATTTCTTCTTATCGAATGGCCGCTATCGAAAAAAATATCCCCGACGAATATTATTTGTCTTTTATTAGTGCTATGAGAAAAGACATAGATGTTTACGAATACAAAGATATGAATACATTAATCAATGAATATATTTATGGTTCTGCAATTGTAGTAGGTTATTTTCTAGCTTATATTTATGGCCCCAATATAAATAAAACTGTAAATGATTTATTAGAACCATCTAGAGATCTTGGTATAGCATTGCAACTCACTAATTTTGCAAGAGATGTCTACGAAGATTATTTTAGAGGAAGATTTTATACTCCAAGTAACATTCTGAAAAAACCTCAAAAAGAATCTGATCTTCCAAAATACGTACTCAACGCTAGAAAAATTTTGGCAAATGAAGCAGAAAAATGGTATGAAAAATCTGAAAAAGGAATGGAGAATTTTGCACCAGATAGCCAAATAGCTATTAAAAGTTGTTTAGAATTATATCGAAAGCTTAATACAAAGATTTTAAAAAAAGAAATGCCTGTTGATCATAGATATAGCTTGACTCTAAAAGAAAAGCTTTCCTTTTTGCCAATAAGAAAATTATGGAAGTTAATTTTGCTTTACATATGAAAAAAAAGCCTAAAAAAGTAATAATTATTGGTGCTGGAATTGGAGGACTTTCTATTGCTCCTTTATTAGCTAAAGAAAACTTAGAAGTAGAAATTTTTGAATCTCAGGAAAATGTTGGTGGAAGAGCCAACATAATTTCTGAAAATGGATTTACCTTTGATACAGGCCCTTCATTATTAAACTATCCTTGGGTTTATGAGAATTATTTTTCTAGTTTAGATAAAAATTTCTATGATTATGTTGAATTAATTAAAGTAGACCCTGCAGTCAATTTTTTATGGAAAGACCAAACTAATTTGCAATTAAGTTCTGATCTGAATAGTTTGTCAGATGAAATTAGTAAATTTTCAAAAAAAGACAGACATGGAATAATTGATTTTTTTAAAAGTTCTCAAAAAAAATATGATTTAGCTTTCAAAAAAATAGTCACAAAAAATTCATCTAATGTAATGAGTTGGTTATTAAATGCAGGAATCAATAACCTATTAAGCTTAGGATTAACAAACAATATGTACTCTGAGATAAATAAATTTTTTGAAGAAAAAAAAATAGTAGAAGCTTTTAGTTCCTACAGTATGTATTTAGGGGACTCTCCTTATAAGCTCCCTGGTTTTTTTAGTATTCTTCCTTATGGAGAACTACAGTATGGATTATGGATGCCAAAAGGAGGAATGTATGGGCTTGTTAATGGTTTAAAAAAACTAAATCAAGATTTCAATGTGAAAATTAATACTTCTTCAAAAATAACTAAAATCATAATAGAAAAAAACAAAGCAATAGGAATATCCATAAATAATGAACAAAAGTATGCTGATTTAATAATTTCTAATGTAGATTCAGAAACCACATATAAAGAATTATTGGGTTTAAATGTTAAAGGCTACAAAATGACACCCTCTGTTTACACTTATTACTGGGGTTTAAACAAAAAGGTTGATACTTTAACACACCATACAATATTTTTACCAGATGATTTTAAAAAAACTTTCAATGAACTATTTTCTAAAAATAAAATACCTGATGATCTTCCTTTTTATATATCAATTCCTTCAAAAACAGATTCAGAGTTGGCACCTAAAGGAAAATCATCTCTGTTTGTTTTAATTCCTTCTCCAGTCATTTCAAAATATAGTAACAATAATTACATTGAAAAATCCTTTGAATTAAAAGAATTAGTTTTTAATAGATTTGTGCAAAATAATATTGAGATAAAAAAAGAAGATATAATTTACGAAAAAATACTTACTCCACTAGATTGGAAAAATAAATTTGGATTATTTGATGGGTCTGCTTTCGGCCCATCTCATAATTTTACTCAAATAGGTCCCTTTAGAAATCCTAATAAATCTAAAAAAATCAAAAGCTTATATTTTGTTGGAGCATCAACCACACCTGGAACTGGGGTTCCAATGTGCGTTTTAAGCTCTGAAATGACAAAAGAAAAAATCATAGAAGAGTTAAAAGTATGATTGAAATCATTGCTATAATTTTAAGTTTTTTTGTTTTTTACTCAACTTTTATAATATTGATGAATTTATTCTGGAATTACTCTTCATGTAAAGAAATAAAAAACAATAATTTATCCATACTTATTCCTGCTAGAAATGAGGAGAAAAATATACAAAATTGCATAAATTCAATTATTAAAACAAATAACAATTATAAAGAAATACTAATTTATGATGATCATTCAACAGATTCCACTGCTAAAAAAATAAAAGAAATAATCCAAACAAATAAAAAAGTAAAAATTGCAAAAACTTTAAAATTAGAAAAAGGATGGACAGGAAAATCTTTTGCATGCTATCAGCTTGCTAAACAATCTTCTTCTGAATGGATTGTTTTTTTAGATGCTGATACTACTATATTTGAAGATTTAAGCCAGTTAATAGATTATTCAAAAGCGAATAATCTATCAATGCTTTCAGCTTGGCCAAAAATAGAAATGCAATCCTTTGTCGAAAAAATTTTTATGCCTTTATTAAATTTTATAGTTTATACAACTTGTCCAATGTTTATAGCAAAAAAAAGAAGTTCTGATAACTTAGGGCTTGCTCATGGTGCGTGCATATTGTTTAGGAAAAAAATCTATATGAATTTAGGTGGACATAATTTAGTAAAAAATGATCTTTTTGAAGATACGAGATTGGCTAGAAAATGGAGACTAAAGGGAGAAAAAACATATTGTATAAATGGTTCAAAAATCTTATCAGTCAAAATGTATGATTCATTTTCAGCTATATGGAATGGTTTTAAAAAAAATTATTACCCAAGTTTTAATAAAGATTTGTCATTCTTCGTTTTTCAATCTATTTTCATAACAAGTTATATATTGGCTCCTATAATGTATTCTGTTCTAATTATTTTAAATTTGAATAAAGATTTGGCAATTTATTTATTGATTCTAAATTTTGTCCCAAGAATACTTATTAACTTAAAATTCAAATATAATTTTTTCTTAATTTTCACACAACCTATTGGAATAGTAGCAATGTTCATATTAGGACTAGATTCTTGGAAAAACATGAAATTCGGGAAAGGATTATCCTGGAAAGATAGAATTTATGAAAAATCGTAAAAAAGTCATAATAATTGGAGGAGGATTAGGAGGGTTAGCTACAGCAATCAATTTATCTAAAAGTAATTTTGAAATAACTATTATTGAAAAGAATTCCAATCTCGGAGGGAAAATGAATATCTTCCAAAAAGATGGATTTACTTTTGATACCGGGCCTTCTTTGATTACTTTGCCGCATATTTTTGAGAATTTATTTAAAGACGCAGGAGAAAATATTTATGAACACATAGATTTAATAAAAATCAATCCATTGTTTTTATATATGTTTGAAAAAGAAAAGATTAAATATTCATCAGATTTAAGTGATATTGAAAAAATATTTAATTGTAAAAAAGACGAAATAAATAAATTTTATCAATTGATTTCAAACGGTTCTAAACTATTCCAACTTTCAGAAAAAACTTTTTTTGAGCAAGGACTTTTTTCAAAGCCTAAAATTTCTAACTTATTGTTATTGATTCGTTCACCATTTAAATTATTTTTCAAAAAATACAGTGATTTAATAGATAAAACATTTTCTGATGAAAAATTGAAAAAAATATTCAATAGATATCCTACTTATGTAGGCGCATCTCCATATAAATCTTCGGGCATTTTATCTTTGATACCTTTTATGGAATTAAGCTATGGAGCTTGGTATATATCAGGAGGTTTATATAAATTGATTGAAAATCTTGAAAAAATAATTGTCTCAAAAAATATTTTAATAAAAAAAGGTCTAAAAGTATCTAAAATAAATAAAGAAAAAGGACATGTAAAATCTGTAACTTTGAGCAACGGTGAAAATTTATCATGCGATGTCATTGTAAGCAACGTAGACCCATTGATAACTAAAACTATGTTAAACAATAAGTTTCAAATAACAGAAAAGTCTCTGTCTATGTCAGGATTAGTCTTACTAATAGGAATAGATCAAAAAATTCCTGAAATCTTACACCACAATGTTATTTTTTCAAAAGATTACAAAAATGAATTTAGTGAAATTTTTGAAAAAAATCAATTCCCTTCAGATCCTACCGTTTATATTAATTGTCCAAGCAAAACAGATAGATCTTTGTCTCCTGAAGGTTCTGAAAATATCTTTATAATGTGTAACGCACCTGCAACGAAAGAAAAGTGGGGTAAATTAGAGATAGAAAATGCTATTTCAAAAATAAGAAATTCTTTAAAAAAACATAAATTAGAAAAAATAATAGATCATGCAAAATTTATAGAAGTTATTACTCCTAACGATTTTGAAAAAAAATATGCTGCACCTTATGGATCTATTTATGGTAAGGTATCTCATGGAATTTTAGGGAGTGTTCTAAGACATTCGAATAACGACAAAAAAACAAATGGATTGTATTATGTCGGTGGTGGGGTTCATCCAGGAGGTGGAACTCCTATAGTTGTCATGTCATCAAAAATAGCTAGTAATGAAATAATAAATAAATATGGTAAATAAAATAATAAAAAAAATTGAATTTTTATTTTTTATAATTTTTATAATTTTAACTGTAGGCGGCATATTTGCTGAGATAGGATTTATAACAAACACTCCTTCGTGGGCTCCAAATTTGTTTATGATGATAGGCAGTTTATTAATTTTTATTTATTCCAAAGGAAAATTAAAATACTTGCTTATATTCGTAGGCTTACTAGGGTTCTTTTATGAGGTTTTAGGTGTAAAAACAGGAATTCTTTTTGGATCATACAACTATACAGATGTATTTAATTTAAAGATTTTATCCGTCCCTATTGTTATGGTTTCTGCTTGGATAATAATTGTCAATTTCAGTTTAAGTTTTATGCATAATATTAAAAGAAATTATTTTGTTTTTTTAGGATCAATTTCCATGGTGATTATAGATCTAGTAATTGATCCAATAGCCGTAAATGGGTTAGAAATTTGGACTTGGGATCAAAATGGGTATTATTATGGGATTCCCAATCATAATTTTTTAGGATGGTTTATACTTTCAATTCCTATATTTGGGGTATTAAATTTTGTAAAAGAAAAAATTGATATAAAAAGCCGAATTATTTCAAATTTGGTCATTTGTTTTTTTTCTATAATCGGATTTATAAATAAAATTTATTTCCCAGCAAGCTTAGGGATTGCATTAATATTATTAAACGCTTTACTTTACTTTAATGAAATAAAAGAAAAAAATAAAAATGCTTTATAAAAATTATGGTAATAAAGAAATCAACTTTATGTTGTTTGGTTAGCTGCAAATCTATGAAAGGATTAGGGGGGTTAAAAATCCCCAGAAATTTACATATAAATGAATGAAACAAACATAAAAGCGCTAATATTTGATGTATTTGGTACTGTTGTTGATTGGAGAAAAACTCTAACTAATAACTTAAATTTCTATTTACCCCAAAAACTATCAAAAAGCGAATTAGAAAAATTTGCTAAGGAATGGAGAAAGGGTTATTCCGACTATATTAAAGAATTCAATAATAATAAACTTGAGTGGAAAACTGTCGATCAAATACATAAAGAAAAATTAATTAGAATTCTTGAAAACTATAATTTAATTCAATACATAGATGATAAAACCTTAAATGAATTAAACAAAATTTGGCACAAGTTAGATCCTTGGGAAGACACTGTAGAAGGGCTTGATTTATTAAAAAAGAAATTTAGGATAGGAACTTTATCAAATGGAAATTTTTCTTTATTACTTAATATGAGTAAATTCTCTAATTTACATTGGGATTTCATTTTTTCTGGAGACATATTTTTAAAATACAAACCTGATAAATTCGTTTATGAAAAAGCAGTAGAATATTTAGGACTTGAAAAAAACGAAGTTATGTTAGTAGCAGCACATGAAAACGATCTTTTGTCCGCTCAAAAATCAGGGTTGAAAACAGCATATGTGCATAGGCCATTGGAATATACAAATACTGCTTCCGAAAAGCCCTTAAATCAATTTGATTTTTTCTGCGATAACTTTATTGAGCTAAATAAAATATTGAATTAATCAATTTTCTATACTAATTTAGTTGACAATTATATAACACATAAATATCCTTTATTTTGTGTCTATTTTAAGTATTGCAAATAAGACATTTTTTTAAAAAAAATCTATGTTGCTTTGTTCTTAAAATTAATATATGTAACTATTTATCTAATTAAAAAGGTTTAAAAATGAAAAAAATTCTGTCCGGTTTATTTTATTTATCTATTATGATGATTCTTGTATACGGCTGTTCAAATACAACGAAAGGAGAAATTGTTGTGACTGAAGAAGGAACAACAATAACGAAAAGTAAAGTTAATGTTTCTATGAAAGAATGGGATGTTGGCGTTGATCCAAATTATAAAATGGGGAAACATATAAAACCAGGAGAGCTAACATTGACACTAAAAAATGAAGGAAACTTAGAGCATAATTTAGTTCTTCTAAATAACAATAAGCACGAAGATTTAGAATTATCAGAAGATGGATCAACGGCAGATGAAAACCAACTTGACATTTTAGGAAAAATTGAATCAATTCAGCCAGGAGAAACTGCTGAATTGATTATAAATGATTTACCCGCTGGGACATATGCATTTATTTGTAATACAGCAGGTCATTACGAACAAGGAATGGTTTATAAATTTATTGCGAGATAAATTAAAAAGAACTATACAATGAATTATTTTCTAGCTTTATATGCATCCGTTTCATATGAACGATCAATTAATTCGCATACTTTACCTTTTGGAGTTTCAACACATTCTGATTTACTTTTTGGAAGATCGTATAAATCATACATAAGTATCTGAGTCATAAAAAAATAAATTACAAACAATGCAATTGATATCAAGAACAAATTTTTTCTGTTTAGAGTAAAAACATTTATTTCAAAATTATATTTAAGGTTTAACAGATTTTTAATCATAGATATTGTTGTAAATTTTAAATAATTATACAATATAATACCCCTGCTGCGACTTGAACGCGGGGCACTCGATTTAGGAAAAAAGGATAAAATTTGAACTATTAAACTTATATTTATCTGAGGATATTCTGCCAAGTAATATCTGGCTCTTTTACAGGAAGTGTACCTTTTGGCTCAAGTTCCCCAAAATATATTTTTGCTACCGCCTCTTGTGCAGGTACAGAAGCACCGTAGGAGAGGAGCATGTTAGGAACATGAGGAAGCTCAGCTAAAACATATGGAGTACCGAAACAAGTATAAGTGACATTATCATGAAGCATGTGCGCTATCCGCCAGAGAGTCTGTCCAAAGCCTGCTCCTATCTGATCAAAGCTTCCACTCATAGGCACATGACAAACGTTTACGAAAACAGAATGAACATTAGATAAGTTTTCTCTTAATTCCATATCAGTGGGATTTTCCAATAATTTTATCGAACAGCCTTGGTTTTTAAGTGAATTAGCCAAGGGTTCCAAATTTGAATTCGAAAATGGACCTTTTGAGAAGACATTTACAAAAAGTACATTTTCGTCACCCTTTAGCTTCCTTGGTTCAGGATTGCCTCTACGTAATAATGTGATACTTTTATCTGACACTGCATTAATTGTCCTCTTAGCATTGACTTGACTTGATTTAGCAGGGCTTATCGAAAATGGGTCTTTGTGGAGAGTCAAACGTGCTTTAAGTTCCAGTATTCTTTTGGTGGAATTTCTAATAATTTCTTCAGAAATACGTCCTTTATATACTGCATTTTTTATGAAATCATAATCTTTTATTGTCTCAGGAAGCAGACACATATCTGTCCCTGCAAGAATATTTTCTATTGCTCTATCAGATACTTGTACTCTGCTAGTCAGACCCGTCATAGGACTAGCATCAGAAATAATTACTCCTTTAAAACCCAGTTCTTCTCTCAATAATTTCACTTGGAGGTTTTTACTAAGAGTGGCAGGTAGTGTGGAGTTTGAATTTGGAATCTCTTGTTCGTAGGCTGGAAATGCAATATGCCCTGACATAATTGCACTGACGCCTGAATCTATAACTGTTTTCCAGATAAGACCATACGTCTTGTACCAGTCATTTAAGTTAAGATGATTTGAAGTTGTGAGTAGATGTTGATCTCTTTCATCTGTACCATCTCCAGGAAAATGCTTCGCTGTGGATGCCATGAGTCCTGCATCTTGGAAACCTCGTATAAAAGCGACAGCATGTGCTAAAACTGTTTCAGCATCATCACCTAGAGATCTTATGTTGGTGATAGGGTTTCTGAAATTTAGATTTAAGTCTACAACCGGATTGAAGGTCCAATGGTATCCATAAAATCTTCTCTGTTCTGAAATAAAGCGACAAGTTTCATAAGTTAGATCTGGATCGTTGGCAGCAGCAAACGCCATCATTGAAGGTGAATATGACGCATAATCAAATACCTTTGCCTTGGGAGTATTTTCGTGCATTATGCGGGCAGGACTCGAACTCCCGAGTTCGATGTTTGATCCAACTATCACAGGAATTTTAGAGTGGCTCTGAATTTTTTCCAATGCTAATTTCAATTCATCTGATGGCGGTTTTCTTATGCATATTCCTCCGAGCGGAATTTTATCTAATAACCGTAACCAGTCATCTGCTGTAGCATTAGTTACAGATTCAAAGTGAGTTTGAGGCTTTTCAAAAGGATGGTGTGGTACAAGCATTTGGGCGATACATTCTTCGATAGTCATCGAATCTAGAATCGAATCAACCCATTTTCTATCCTCTAAATTTAGTTCCGGAATCATATCATCTTACTTCTGAGATTTTCATGAAATTTATTGAAATCTTAAAAATCAATGTTAATATAATAATTTTATTAATACAATTAAAACTTGGTGCCCCTGAGATGACTCGAACATCCGACACCCGGTTTAGGAAACCGGTGCTCTATCCTCTGAGCTACAGGGGCATAAACTTACATTACTTAATTTTACATCAACAAAACCCCTAGTTACCTAAAAAAAGTGTGGGGATAAGTGTGGGGATTTAATAAATGAAAATAAAAAGAGATAGCAAGTTACCACGAGAGTTGCAGTTTGTTGATCCAAGATTAGAACAAGCATCTGAAAGAGTTAAAAAAGCTTGTGATAAAAATAGTGTGAAATTTTTAGAAGTCGCAAATAAAGACAATATTATAAAAACTATAAATTCTGGAGCTAGAGTTATAGCTGGACAAAGTGAAGAAGCTGCAATAATTGGAAGAAAATATACTAAAAGGCAAATGAAAGTTTAATAAGATTCTATATATAGGTTTTGTTGGCTAATTATTATCTTAATTCTAGACTTCTGTAAGGATAAAATATCTACCAGCTGGATGATAAGGATCAGGACGATAAATATATTTATTACCTGGTGTAAGTGTCTCTTCATACAAAACTTCTTCTACATTGTTAAACTTAATTGAAACTGCATAATTATCTGGTCCAGGTAGGTAAAATTTAGCGTTTCCATTTTTATCAGAGATTGAACGATTCAAACCAGCAATTACCACAATAGCACCTATTACAGGTAATCCATCAGCATCAAGTACAAGGAGAGTAGCAGTTTGAGATGGTCTAAAATTAACTAAAAACCATTGTCTTAACTTACCTGGTCGACCGGGTACTATCCCACTAGGCATATTATCAAAAACATCCTTTTCATACCCAATTCGCTTTGGAGTAATCCAGTCAGGCCCATATTTATAAGTGAGGTACTCGCCCGGAGGACTAGGAACGTTATAAGATTTTCCAAGAAAATCAATTGCATCTAAGTTAGTAAATAATTTTATAGGGAATGGTACACCAGGATAATGTGAAATAGTTTCTTTAACTACCCTATAACACTGCCAGTCGATACGAATTTTATATTTCATTATTTTGACAGCGGTATAGAGACCATCATGATGAACTTCAACGTAACAACCACGAGCTCTAAGGTCCGCAACAGCTGGATCTATCATCTCCTCTTTAAAACCATGCATTCCGATAATCGATCCAATATCAAGATCATCATCCCATTCAATCAAAGCTTTATCCCTCACTGCACCAAGACAAGTTCCCTGCCTGAGAAAAAAAGTTATTTTATGGTCATCAAATACTTCTTTGGCCTCTCCAAGAAGTGACTCAGCATCCTCAATATTCATAGGAGGAATTGTTCTTTCTATATGGAGCATAAGTTCAGCATTTTCAGAATCACTCAATTTATCCGATTTCAAAACAGTCTCCTTTTTTCATGTAAAAACCTTAAAGCACCAAAGTAAGTGCATGAATTAATTTTTTATTTTCTTCTTTAGTACGAGAGGCAATACGTAGATATCTATCAGCTTCTAACATACTTTTTTTTGCACAATCTTTTATTAATATATTGTGCTCTATATAAAGCTTTCTGGTAATCTCAAATCCACTTGCGTTAGGATCTGAAAGTTTACACATCACAAAGTTTGCATCAGGTTCAATAGGTTCTATACCATCGGTTGCCATCAGATCTTCATACAATGATCTACAATCTAGTCTAGTTTGATTACAGCTCTCAATAAATTCTGTTCGATAGCGACCCACTGAATATAAAAATTCCTCTGCCAAGCTGTTAACATTCCAAATAGGTATACTGTCTCGTATGGTATTAATAAACTCGCTATCAGAACTAAGAATATACCCCAAACGAAGCCCAGCTATACCAAATACCTTACTCATACTTTTTATAACAGCTAGGTTCGGATGATTGTCAATCATATTTTCTAAACTTTCTTCAGTAGAAAACTCTATAAACGATTCATCAATAATCAACCTACATTTTTCGCTTCTGAGCTTCTCTGCTAGTTTTATCAATTCTTTAGGTTTTACAGACATCGCTGTAGGATTATTGGGGGTCACAATTATTGCGTTATCTGCACCCCCTTTAATAGCAGCAGCAGCAAATCCGTCAACATCTAGATCAAAAGTATCAGGATCTAGGGGAAATCTATCAATTTTTTCTGGTTGAACAACTTCTTCGTATTCATTAAATGAGGGTGTTGGAATAATAATGCGATGAAAAAGTTGATTTCCTAGAATCTTAATTAATTCCGAAGCCCCATTAGCAACAGCAAGGTAATTAGGGTTTGAACCAGTCCAATTTGCTACGAGTCGGGCAAGTTCGGGTTGAGCAACAGGATAATTACTGATAATTTCTGGCAAATTACGTTCAAATATTTCTAACATTCCTAAAGGAGGAAAGTACATATTATATAAGTAGGCATGATCAATAAATCCATATCTCCAGTAAGCACCATGTAATTCTTGAATACGATCGAATTGTTGACTTCGTGTTAAAAAAGTAAATTTAGCTGCATCTAAGTCTCGTTGATCATCAATTTCATACCAACGATTTTTTGATATATCTACAGCAATAAGATTACTGGTAGAATCTTCATCTACAAAATCACGAAGGACACTTTCATAATATATATTTTCTTGACCTGCTCGAATTGCTTTATCTAATCTTGGTATAATTTGTTTCTGCAATAAATTTTTTCGAAATAAATACAGATTTACAGTTTTAAACAAATCTATATCTTTTTTCAATGTATTAAGATCCTTATTCATTATGAATTTAGTGATACGAAATTGATCGTCACAACTTATTAACGTTCCAGATAAAGCTTTATGATTGGGAGAAACTGCAGCACTACTTCCTTTTTCGCGTAATAAATCAGTAATAAGATTAGAATCAAAAATGACATCTGACTCAACCAAAATAATATCTTCATTCAGATAATCACGAGCATCCCATAATGATCGAATATTATTTGTTGTTTCATAGTCACACGCATTTACATAGATAATTTTAATTCCTTCAAAAGAATTACCAAGTCTTTCACGAATAAGTGAAGACTTATAACCCACAACTATCACTACTTCATTAACATGATTTAATGAAAGAGCATGCAAAGCTTGTTCAATTAATGATTGACCATTGACTTCAATTAAGCATTTTGGAATATCTACAGTCAAGTGTTGAATTCGGTTTCCTTTTCCTGCTGCTAAAATTACAGCACGACGCACTGGATCAGTTTTTGTTTGATCTATGTGTTTAATATCTTCAATTTTAGAATGAATCTCATTTAACTTTTTTTTAATTTTCCCCATCGCTTTCTATAAGAGCTTTATATACTTTAGATACTGATTATCAATGAACGTATTGAATAGATAATTTAAACGTTTTTATATTAGTAATATTTTCATTATAGATCAAATTTGATTTACAAAAATCAAATGGCTACAAAACTAGAAATAATACTGTTATGACAGGTAATAACTACTCAGAGGAACATTTCCACAGAGAAATTGTGAAATTTATATTTTATCCAATTTGATTAATAAAAGCTTTATTATTAATTATTTACAGATAATAATATAAATCAGAATTGTATTTGAAATATAAAAAAGTACCTAATGTTTGACATCATAATAAAAAACGGGACTATAATAGACGGGTCTAATAAACCTCATTATAAATCTGATATTGGCATCAACAATAATAAAATAGAAAAAATTGGTTCTTTAGAAAATGCCAGTGCAAAGAAAACAATTGATGCTTCAGGTCTTATAATTTCTCCTGGTTTTATAGATATACATACACATTCAGATATTTCTGTAATAAATGATCCGCTAAATGAGAGTAAAATTTTCCAAGGTGTTACAACTGAGGTAACAGGGAATTGCAGTTATTCACCCTTCCCCTCAGGAAACAATGATCCGAATACATTAAAAGAAGAGTTATGGGAAAAAAGAGGTAATGCTGATGACCCTAATACTATTTGGAAATGGACAACTTTTGATGAATATGCAAACTACCTTCAGGAAAAAGAAACAAGCTTAAATATTGCCCCTCAAGTTGGCTATGCCGCATTACAAATTGCTTCAGGTTCCGTAGAAAATAGAAGAGCTACAGAAGACGAACTAGCAAAAATGAAAAAATTGGCAAATGAGTCTATTGAACAGGGTGCTTTTTCATTATCTACAGGATTATCTGTTCCTCCATCTGCTTTTGCGAGTACAGAAGAAATAATAGAAATTTGTAAATCTATTTCACATTATGACAATGTGTTTTATGTAACCCATGCCAGAGAAGGTGCAGGGAGGCATATTTCGAAAATAGAAGAAGCTGTAGAAATAGGGATCAAAAGTAATATTTCTGTTCAATTTTCTCATCTAGCAATTACAGACTGGCGATATTATGGTGAAGGCCCCAAAATGCACAAGGTTTTTGAAGATGCTGAAAAAAAAGGACTAGATATAACTTATGATATGTATCCATACACTGCCGCTGGCGCAGGTTTAGATCAAACAATGCCATTATGGTCGCATTCTGGAGGAATTGAAGCGTTTTTAGAAAGATTAAAAAACCAAAAGCTAAGAAAGAAAATTAAAAAAGAAACAATGGACGGTATAGACGGATTACCTCAGAAGTGGGAAACCATAGTTATATCATCTGTAAAAAATCCCCAAAATAAAAATATTATAGGACTTTCTATAGAAGAAATAGCTAAAAAAAGAAATTTAGATATTGGTGAAACTGTTATGCAACTTACAGAGGAAGAGCAAGCTGTAGTTTCTGTGATTTTTCACAATAGAGTTGAAAAGGACATACAATGTTTTATGGATCATAGATTAGCAATGTTTGGATCAGATGGTAATGCAATATCTAAAGATGGGTTCTATAAAGATGGGAAGCCACATCCAAGATTTTATGGGACATTCCCAAGAATTTTAGGAAGATATATAAGAGAAAACAGATCTAAGTTATCACTTCAAGAAGCTATACACAAGATGACAGGATTCCCCGCTTGGAGATTGGGACTAAAACAAAGAGGTGAAATCAAAAAAAATTACATTGCTGATATAACAATTTTTAATCCAAATACAATCGCAGATAAAGCAACTTTTGAAAATCCTCATCAATATTCAGCGGGTATAGAATATGTTCTCGTAAATGGGGAACTAGTTGTTTCTGAAGGAATTCATACAAAAAAAACCCCTGGAAAAGTTCTTAGAAGATCTCAATTAAACTAAATTTTTTTCCAGAAAGGCTCTCTTTTCTTTACTTTTTCAAGAATAGCATTATCAAAAGGATCCAACTTATTTTCATCAGATGATTCGTCTGTATCCCATCCGATAATTTCATGTGTTTTGTCTTTTGAATAATATAAAAGATATATAACTTCAATAAATAAATTAAAATGATCAGGAACAATTGTTTGCATTAAATTTAATATTTCAATTCTATGGTTATTTGTAAGTTCATGTATTCCTCCCACTACTCTGGTTGCCGGCTCTTTTTTTATAAAGTTTAAGCATTCGTTTAAAGACTTTGAATATTTAGTTGTATTTTCTAAAAGCCATTTCATATCTTCAAGAGAAATTATTTCTGAAGCTGAAGGCATTCTTTCATCTGCAGGAATAATAGTATCTGCAAATGAAAATAAATTATTTAAATCCGTGTTTTTTAAATCCATTTTATCCCTTCAGAATCTTATCTGCAGTCATTAGTGCTATAGCTTGAATAGTAGGAGTCGGATTTACTGCTGCTGAAGTGACAAAAACAGAGCCATCGATAATGTACAAATTATCTACATCATGAGTTTTACAATTCGAGTTAACTACTGATGTTTTAGGATCATTTCCCATCTTTGCAGTTCCCATTAAATGCCAACCAGCGGATTCAATTGTTGGAATTACATTTGTTTCATAACATCCCGCTTCTTTTAGTAACTTTTCTGCAGATCTAATACCATGGTCCAAAAGTTTTCTAGTATTTTTTGATGTTTTATAATAGATTTTTGGAAGAGGAATTCCATTTTTATCTTTTAAGTTTTCATCAATTTCTACTCTATTATGTAACTCTGGGAGATCTTCACTTATTACAGCCATGCCTAAATACTTCTTAAATCTTCGTTTAAATTCCGTATGATGGTCTTTACCCCATGGAACAATTTCGCCTCCACCACCTGCTCCAAGAGCAGTATGTCCTGGCCCATGAGATCTATTCATTTGAAAAGAATATCCTCTAACAAAATCTCTAGATTCATCAGTCTCATAAAATTCTTGAACAATAATTATATTAGCTAGAGGCCCTAAAGAGTAATTAATTTCATCATCATCAAAAAGCCCACTAACGCTTGCATAAGGATGATACATTAAATTTTTACCTACTAGCCCTGAAGAGTTTGCTAGACCATTTGGGAAGGTTTTAGATTTACTATTTAATAGTAATCTAGGGGTGCCTATACCATTACAAGCCAATATTACTTTTCCAGCCTCTTGAAAATACTGAACTCCTTTATCATCAACATAAACAACACCTTTCAATTTACCTGAATTATCCACAGATATAGTTTGAACAGCACAATTAGCTCTTACTTCTAAACCATTATTCATCGCTGGTTTAACATACGTATGATCAGTTGAAGCAATTGCTTGCCATTTCTTTTTAGATGCATAAGTACCGTGATTATTCCAGCCTACTCTTCCTTTATAATCTTCTGAAGCTTGATAAGAATCCGAAGGCCACCAATGCCATCCTAATTTATCTGCAGCTTTTGCAATTCTTTCTCCATCAGGACCAAGTGGTAAAGGGGGCATTTGACGATTAGATCTAGGTGGATTTGCGGGGTCCCCATTTATTCCTGAACATCCCATCATTTCGTCATTTAAGTCATAGTATTCCTCTAAATCCCAATATGAAATAGGCCAATCTTCAGCTACACCATCAAGGGATTTTACTTTAAAATCAGAAGGATGAAACCTAGGCGTGTGTGCCGTCCAATGATGCGTTGATCCTCCTACAGCATTAAACATTAGAGGATGAATATCTGATTCTTTGTCTAGAATTTCATAATCAGAGTCAAGTTTTCTTACATTGGGATTAAAATCAAATGAGTTTTTCGAATGAATTTCCCATGAATTAGAATCTCCTGGATAATCTTCTTTGTCAAACCAAGGCCCTTGCTCTAATAAAACAACTGATGCTCCACTATTTGACAATCTCCATGCACATGCACCACCAGAGGCTCCTGAACCCACAATTACGATATCCTTGAAAGGTAAATTTTTAGGCAATTATTATCCTTGTACAAATTTAGTTTTAGAATACAATTAAGTTACTATAAAATTAAGGCAAAACATATGCTAAAAGGTGCTCTAACTTCTGTAATTTTAATGTTTATCTTTATTCCAATACCAGTTATCCATTTTTTTGCTGTTCCCTTAAGTCCTTTTATAGGTGGTTTTATAGGAGGCTCTATAGCAAAAGCTGAAAAAGAAAAAATTATTATTTTTAGTATTATCACTACATCTATTACTGCAATACCAAGTGTTTTTATTATTATTTATGCACTAATACAAAGATCAAACGAACTAGAAGTTGCAGGAATGGACCCTATTTTAGCAATTGTATTAGCAATTGTTTTAATTCCCTACACTTTGTTTGGAAATTTAGTAGGAGCTCTAATAAGCTATGCTGCCAGAGCGAAATCTAATTAAGATTCATTCCAGAAAAATAATGGGATTTTTTTATCAAACAAGTAATAGTTTGAATACTTAGAAAAATTTTTCCAAAAGTTGCCTATTTTTTTTGATTCTCTTAGAAAAATCAAATTATAATCTTCATTTAGAATATTTATATGTTGAGAAAGATTTGAACTAATTTCTAATGATTCTATTGGATTTGTTCTCTCGGGGATGTCATCAATGAATTTATCCATTTTTAATTTAGATTTTTTATCATATAAAAATGTTATTTTATCTATGTTGAAAGAATGATTTAAATAATCAAAATCAATAGGAGGATCATTTTCTGAATAAGCAATTAAAACATTATTTTTTAAATTTGATTTATATAAAAAATCATAAGGTATTATTAAAAGGTTTTTAGACATAGAAATAAGATGATTAATATTTTTAGATTGCTTAAATGCATAATTTAATTTATTAGAAACTTTTATAGATGAAACAGTCATATCTATGTCATCTAATCCTAATCTTCTTTTTATATTTTCAAATGAATTAACTAAATTATGCGTAACTTTTATAGTCTTATTTTTTTCATATATCATTGC
>Ga0315316_10000067_pt1 | contig 49616 bp, 39 predicted proteins | sample M160m3416metaG_FD_203702 | JGI IMG/M metagenome (GOLD analysis project Ga0315316, IMG submission 203702) | Ammonia-oxidizing marine archaeal communities from Monterey Bay, California, United States - M1 60m 3416 | ecosystem: Environmental > Aquatic > Marine > Intertidal zone | place: USA... | reverse complement strand
ACCGAGATGAGAAAGTCATTGGCAGTCAGTACTCAGGGTGGCAGTGATTCAGGCGACTCCAAGTAAGACGAAGAACGAATCACGCATTCACACAGGGACCGACATCATGTCCGGTGATCTTGAGGATTTTCTGAAGCGAGCCGCCGAGCGCCGTCAGGCCAAGGCAGCCCAGCAAAAACAAAGTGCACCGCAAAAACGTGTGCCGCCGCAATATTCAGATCGGCGAACAGAACGTGCTCCGCGGCCCGTCCCGGATGCTGAAATCGTCGAGGCTCAAGTGGTATCAGCATCATCCGCCGAAAAGGTGGTGGTTGCTCAACCCGTGTCTGGAAACCAAGTTCCATCCAGGCAGGCCAAGCGGACTCAGAGGCGGCCGGCTACCAAGGATGCTGCACGCGACCGTCTTGCACGTGACGCGAAAGCCAAGGCCGAGGACAATTCGAATTCGACGCCCTATGCTCAGTCCACGGCAACAACCGGCTCTCAGCAGGCAGTCGGATTTTCCGCCGAAGATCTGGTCGCAATGCTCAAACGGCCCGGGGGAGTCCAGCAGGCGCTCTTGCTTCGTGAGATTTTCGATCGTCCCGAGCATCGCTGGTAATCAGTGCCGCTGGTGAGTTTGGCGGAGTGAGATGAAGTTGTCGCTCTGCACTCAGATTACGGATGACGTCCTGTTGTAATCCGGCGATCGAATCTGATGCCGGTCTTGTCGTTCTGCTCATTGCTGTTTCAGCAGTCGTTGTGTTTTTTGAAACAGGCAATGTGTGAAAAATGGTCTGCGGCCACTCACGCCCGTGCGCATCCTGAGCCTCTGTTGCGGCAAATCCGTTACCTTCTGGTCGTCCGCGTCATCGCTGGTTAAGCTGCTGCCTCCATTGTTCCCGCTCCGAAAATCTTAGCTTTGCCCGAATCATCATCCCCATTAGAGTCATCCGTCAATCAAGATGTGGTGGCGACTTCCCGCGTTGCAGGTCAGAATTCACCTCGGGCAATGATCGCGGTTTGCACTTACAACGAAGCAGAAAATATTGGGTTAATGGTTTCTGGTTTGAGGCAGGCCTTGCCCGATGCTGATGTGATCGTGGTTGATGACAACTCGCCCGATGGCACCGCACAATTGGTCAGGGAGATGGCCGAGGGTGATGCTTCGGTTCAGGTGTTGGTCAGGGAAAACGAGCGAGGTCTTGGCAGTGCAATCCGTTTCGCGATGCAATATTCAATCGATCATGGTTATGACTACTTCATGAATCTCGACGGAGATTTGAGTCACAGCCCGGACCAAATGCAGTGGCTGTTTAGCAAGGCGTTAGAAGACAGCAGTTTCGCGGTGGTCGTGGGGTCGCGATATGTCTCTGGGGGTGAAATCATTGGCTGGCCGTTGCGTCGGAAACTGATGAGCCGATTGGTCAATGGTTTCGCGACCACTTGTTTGCGGTTACCTGTGCGTGATTGCAGCGGCTCAATGCGGTGTTATCGTGTCAACGCACTTGCGAGTCTTGGGTTGGAGAATTTACGTGTCAACGGCTATGCAGTCCTGGAAGAGGTTCTGCTGCGACTGCATCAGCGAGGTGAGCCGATGGCGGAGGTTCCGATCACGTTCACGGAGCGTGAGCGTGGTTACAGCAAGCTGACGGTTTTGGAGGCGATGCGGTCGATGATTCAGATCATTTCATTGGCGTTTCGCCCAAAAGTTGGGTAGCTGGCGTTTCGCCGAAAAGGTGGGTAGCTGATTAGTGGTATGGCAGAGGTTGTGCGGGTTCTGCTTCGGCATTTCATTTTGTGTCGGGACCTGAGGGGGAAGAATCTGGCGTCCCATTTGCCATTCCGCGTCAGACTGTCGCATTGGCCCTAATGCGATTATGCCTTCGCCTGCTATAATCGGAGACTCATCGAGGCTGGTTGGAAGGTTCTCGTTTTTGTTTTATCTGGCAGAAAAATAGGCAAACGGCGTGTTGAGCGGGACTTCCCCTGACGATCCATCTGGGACCGATGTGATGATGCCGGACGGTGCTTCTGAGGAGTCATACTCCTACGATGACACAATCGTCCGTTGTTTCTTGACGATGACACTTCTTTGGGGCTTCGTCGCAGCCATCTGCGCCGTCCTTGTCACTTCTACGTTGCTGCATCCGAGGCAGGATGCGGGAGTGGAGTGGTTAAGTTTCGGGCGACTTCAGCCTGTCGGAGTGTTGCTGTTTTTCATGGCTTTTGTCGGCAATGGGGTCTTTGCCGGGATCTATTACAGCACCCAACGACTTTGTCAGGCGAGGATGTGGAGTGGAGCGTTGAGTTGGCTTCACTTTTTGAGTTGGCAGGCAATCATTGTTGCTGCGTTAGTCACCCTGCCCAAAGGGATCACTCAAGGGCGTGAATTCAGTGAAGCAGAGTGGCCAATTGACTTGGCATTGACGTTGGTTTGGATTCTGTTCTTTGCAGCGAATTTTGCGATGACGGTATCGCACCGTCGAGAGCGGCGAATGTATGTGTCGCTGTGGTTCTATATTGCAGCAGTGGTTGGAATGGGACTAGTCAATCTATGCACGCTGCTTGTGTTTCCAACGGGGCTATGGAAAAGTGATTCGTTGGCGACTGGAATGCAGGATGCTTTATTGCAGGCGTGGTATAGCCACAATGCGACGTTGTTTCTGTTGATCATGCCGGCACTGGGTTTGGCGTATTATTTCGTCCCGAAGGTCTTGAATCGCCCAATCCACAGTTACAAACTCACCATCGTCAGTTTTTGGACGTTGACCCTTGTCGGTGTTTGGGCAGCACCTCGGCTTTTACATTACACCGTTCTGTCCGAGTGGGTGTCCAGCCTTGGAATGTTGTTTGGAATCCTGCTTGGTGTGGCTGTCTTCGGTGGCGTCACTAACCTGCTGTTGACGTTCCGCGGAACGGAGGTTGAGAAATCAGCCAATCCTTCGATGCGGTTTTTCAAGTGGGGAGTCTTGCTGCTTGGGGTTTATGCGTGTGAAGAAATTGTATTGAGTGTGAAGAGTATCCGTGCGCAAGTGGATTACTCCGAATGGATCACGGCTCACTTTCAATTGGGACTCATGGGATGTGGCGGAATGCTGGTAATCGGCATGGCTTACTGGATGATCCCCAAGCTTTTTGAAACTGGGTTCGCCAGCTCAAAGGCAGTCGGTTTGCACTTTTGGTTGGCAGCAACCGGCGTAGTGTTGTGTGTCTTGCCGGGCTATGCGGCTGGATTTGTTCAGAGTGGTGTTTGGAACGCGATGGATGATCTTGGCATTCTAAAATACGACTTTGCTGAGTCGATGTCCGTCCTGAAAATGGTTTGGTCATTGCAAATGCTAGGCGGTCTGGCTTACTTCGTTGGATTGGGTGTGATGCTTGCCAACTACACAAAGACCTGGATGAATCGTGCGAAACCTTATCAGGCACCGGTTTATCACGTAGAAACCGATGCAAAACAAAATCGTTCAGCATCAACCCCAGAGCCAGTTAGCATTCTTGAGGCAGCGCCCGTCTTGAACGTGGCCAAAAAGGTGGATGTCTGGACCCGGCTGACTTGGCACCAACAGTGGGAGCAGTCACCTCGCAAAATCGGTGTCTTGGTTGCGCTGGTGGTGCTGGTTGCGTTCACGATCGAAATCGTTCCCCTGTTTGTCTTTGCCGGCAGTAACGTTCCGGAAATCGCGTCTGTCCAACCCTACACACCGTTGGAGTTAATGGGACGACACATTTACCTGACCGAAGGCTGTTCCAAATGCCATACACAGATGGTCAGGCCGCTGCTGTCTGAGACGAAACGCTACGGAGAGTTCAGTCAGTCGGGCGAGTTCGTGTATGACCAGCCAGCACAGTGGGGAAATCGGCGGATTGGTCCCGACTTGGCAAGGGAGTCCGGCAAGCAAACGAGTTTTTGGCATTGGCAGCACCTTGCGAGTCCTCGCAAAACCAGCCCTGACTCAGCGATGCCTTCCTATCGGTATCTGCTTGATCGGCCAATCGACATCGAGGAAGTGGACGAACTGGTCCAGGCTGCTCGAGAACGCGGGGTTGACTATCAAGCTGACTTGACTGAGGTGGAAAATAGCGTCAGCAAACAAGCAGAGCGTGTTGCAGCCGATATCGTTTCAAAGGGGGGGACGGTACTGCGTGGCAACCTGATGACCTTCGATTCGCAGGCTGTGGCTCTGATTGCCTACCTGCAACGATTGGGGGCTGATCTTTCCGCACCACCGGTTGCGAAAACAAAACCAGTTGTAAATACAAAACCGGCTGTTGCCGGAGAAGAGAACACGACCAGCACCACGAAAGCCAACACAACGAATCCAAAATTGACCAAGGCAGCTCGAGATTCCGACATGCACAAGATGCTCACTGCCGTACCTTGACTTTGCCTGGAATTTGCAGGACCGCACTTTGTTTCTTGGGCATCGCTCTGGTGAATCAAAGGAATCCCTTCAAACGTGATTGATAACAAAAGATGTAACGTTTTACTGCAATGCAAAAACGCTGAAATCACCACGGACCATCGTCCGTGTGTCGAATTTTTTTTCGAAACTAACCACTGAACCGTTTAGCCCCAGCCTTACAGCCCTGACCTCGTCGGGGATTTTTCAAGCCATGAGCGATCACAACCACAACGCTTCTGATTCAAATGATGCATCGTCAGCGGACAAGTTGACTGATGCATCCTTCGATGGCATTCAACAGTATGATCACCCATTACCTAAGTGGTGGATCTGGCTATTTGCAGGTTGCCTCGTCTTTGCTCCGCCCTATTTTTGGTATTACCACAATGGTACCGAGGGGCGTTCGCTTGCTGATCAACATGATCTGTTGCTGGCCGCAAACCTGAAGTTGCAATTCAGCCAGATGGGAGAATTGAAAGCAGATCGTGAGACGTTGGTGCGTTTTACTTATGACGATTCATGGTTGCGAGTCGGGCGATCGATTTTCAAGACGAATTGCGTTTCATGTCACGGTCGTGATGGAATTGGTCAAGTTGGGCCGAATTTGCAGGATGACCATTATAAAAACGTCAGTGATATCGCCGACATCTTGCGAGTGCTACAAAACGGTGCCAACGCTGGCGCGATGCCCGCATGGAAGTCAAAACTATCCACGAATGAGATCGTTCTGGTTTCAGCTTATGTGGCGAGTTTGCGAGGCAAAAGTGACGGGTCAGGCAAGCCAGCCGAAGGACGGGAGATTGCACCATGGCCGCAGGCCCCACCCGAGAATGCAAGTGCTGAAGAACCAGCAGCACAGGGCTAGCTTGCAGGGGGCGTTATGACTCAAAAACTCGCATGTGTCTGGTGTGCTGACAGGATTTGCCGCGGACAGTGTTGCAGTTGGGCCTGGAATCTTCATGATGCTTTGTCTGTGCCCCGTTGGGCGTGATAGCGGCTGATGCGAGCAGACTCGCTAAAATTCACGTTGGAGTGCAAGATGATTCCCTGCTGGGGAAGCTTCCTTTTGGGGCCGTCTAGGTGTTTTAACAAGCTTTAGTAACCTGTTCTGTGTGTTCTCCCATTGTGCGGTAAAATCCTCACTTGATGGTCAGCACCAAGGCGGTCTCCGTGTGCTGGATTGAGTTTCTAACGCTTGCGAGAATGAGGTGAGGTGATGCAGAGTCGACGGGCTTTTCTGGCAACCGGGCTCAGTGTTGCGGCGCACCCTGGATCCAGTTCACTGTTTGCAGACGATGATGCGGAAAAAGTGTCTCAAGATGCACTGGGTGCAGATCAGGAAACTGCGGGTGTGGAGGTGTTGCTTCCGCGTCATCGTGTTCCCTTGTCTTTCGTCATTGATGATTCAACTTGCTTGGTGAACATGGGGCATTTCTGCACGCCTCAGTTCGCGGAAGCGCAACCCGACCGCGCTGAATACAAAAAGCCTTGGCGAGATTGGCCGCGTGAGATTCCCGATCAATTTGTTCGCCGATTTGGTGAGTGGTGCGCGGATCGAGGCGTGCGGGGAAAATACAGCATTGTGCCCTACCCTGCCTGCGTGGGTTGGGTTGATCGTGAGATGCCCGGGTGGTCACGCCGTCAATTGCAGGACAGTTTAAAACTCGTTCGTGAACTGATGGTGCCGAACTGGGATATTCACCCTGAAATGATCACGCACACCCGTGTCATTGATTTGAAGACCGGACGACCGAAAGAGGCGATCAATGCTGGCACCATGGAGAACTCTTATCCACAACAAAAAAAGAGTGTTGATGAGCTCGCGGCGTATCTCGCTTATGCCCTGCGAATTCTTGAGCGTTGTGATTTGCCGTGTGAGGGAATTACCACGCCAGGCGGCTTCGGCAACCTTGTGAAGAGCGAACTGTCACTGGCGGTTGATCAGGCGGTCCGAGATGTCTATCCCGTCGATCTGCCACACTACTTCAAGTATGTACGTACAGGCGAGCAAAATACGGAACCGATTTTGGAGCATGTTCGAGGATTGGGAACGGATGATCTGAGATTGACCGTTAACGTTCCAGCAGGCACAGGAGACTGGTTCGGTGGTTGGCAGGGTGATCGCGTTCCCGATACAGATCGATATTGCAATCGGGATGCAACGTCGGGGCGGATGGTTGAGCTGATTGAACGTAAGCAGCCCGCAATCATGCTTTGTCATTGGCCCGGGATGTATAACAACGGCACTGAATCCGGGTTCCGGGCATTCCAGAGAATTGTAACTTCATTGAATGCTCGTTATCGCGATCAGACCGTTTGGATGAAGTTAAGTGAAATTGGCCGTTATTGGGCTGCGAAGGATTTAACGGCGATCAGACGGATTGAGAATCAGATTGCCTTGGATGCACCATTCGACGTCAAGCACTTTACGCTTCGTGTTACGAACGTGACGGGGCCCCCGCGTTTGGATATCAAGCTGACGCAGGTTGCGAAAATGTCTGCACTCACGGCAGGTACGTGGTATCAATCGGGGCAGGATCAGATGATCTGTTTCAATTTGGATCGAGGGAAGTCGTTGTTGCAGTGGGGGTGAAATCCTATGCTCAAAACAACAACCCGGTCCCTGTCCTGCCAGAAACCGGATTGTGTTGTAATGAGATGCAATGAGCGTGTTTCCATGAGATGGAAATTCTCTTCATCCGTACTTGGCAAGGATTCATTCACCGCATTGGTTTTGCACCAAATCAGAATTCAGAGCGGTTGGCTACTTCTCCACCCCGAGCTGTTAGGAGTGCCTTGAGTAGGGAGGCATCGATGTCATCACCGAGGTACAGTGCAGAACCATCTGCCAGTAGGGCATTGAAACCCGCACGCTTGCCATCGAATAACTTGCTCTTTGGATTGTCCAGATCAATCGCTAAGTCTTCAGGCTTTGTCCACGCAGCGGCGGCGTCAGGCAAGGTTTCCACCGCCATGATGGTGTTGGATGTTCCGTCGGTGATTTTTCGGAAGTTGCCGCCGGCGTCCGAATTCATGATCAGTTTTTCACCAATGGGTCGTTGGTAGACTGTCATTCCCGGTTGGGTGGCGGTGTTCGGATCAACATAGATATCAGGCATGCGACTCAGTAGCTTGATATTGTGTTCACTGTCCCACGGTTCATCGAGGTGGAATTGGTCATATAAGGCTTGTTCCTCGATGAACGGAAGGATTTTGACACGCCAGCTTAGCAGTGCTTTTCCATTTTTATCGACGATATTGCCAGGCAGTGTGCGGTACACATCATAATGATTGTGCATCGCAAGCCCGATTTGTCTCATGTTGTTGACTGACGACATGCGTCTTGCTGATGCTCTGGCTGCTTGAACGGCGGGTAACAGCATGCCAACCAGCACCCCATTGGTCGTCATGCTGGGGTTAAGCGTGCCCTCGATTATGACTTCTCGACCGGACTGCCTGGGCGTGATTACTTTGACCATATGGTCGGCCACACGTTTCATGTATTGCTGACTTGCGGCAGCGACTGGATCATCCTGATTCATGTCAGCGATCGCAATTTGCAGCAGCATGTCGCGTACCGACAAGATCCCGTCGTTCAGGGTTCGTTCCAGTTCCTTTGCCGCGGACGCGTCGCTCGCCAACATGGTGAGACGCTGGCTGGCCTTTGTGTTTCCGATATCGATCGACAGCACCATGGCATCCACCAAGTTGGGAAGTTGGGCCAAGCCTTGCAGTGGTGGTGGAATTTGGTCGCTCGCGTTTTGCAGCAGGTTCATCGCGATGGGACGTACTGGTTCCATCGAAATCAATAACGAGACTTGACCGGATGGCGGGGTCGCGTCTGCCAACTCTGCCAATGGACCAAGCACACGATCATCCGTCCCCGCGCGTAGAACGGTGTCCATGTAATTTGGCGTTGCCAGAATGACGGTCCGTTTATCGTATTCGTGCAGCATTGCCGGGAAAGGTGTATTGATCGGATAGCATGCGTTGCCATCCACGTCGACTGGATGGTTGGCATTCACCATCTCAGCGTTAACCTGAGCCAGGTTGAAGTCCTGTTTCAACCGGATGACTGCAGCGACCATGGGTCCAGTTGGACCTGGAACGGCGGTAATGACTTGTACCGTTTCAATATCTTCGGCAGTCATGCCAATGTTTTGTTGACACCAAGCATTGGCAATCTCGATTGGATACAGCTCAGTCTGGGGACTCGAAAGTGTTTCTGACACCCGCATGATCATTGTGGCTGCGGCATCCGTGGGAAGAAATGCATTACCGATCGCTTTTGGTTCTTGTGCCGAAGCCTGAAGTGCAGAGCCAAAAAAACAGCAAACTGCCGCCACGACGGCAAGTGAACGGTATGTCTGGAAATGGGTGTTCACGTGAAGGGTGCCTCTTCAGGGATGTTGGTGAAATGTTGTTCAAACGGACCACTGGGCAGAGTGGCCGGCTTCTTCCGCCATGGTATCGCCGTTTTATTTGGCCATCGTAACGGTGTTCGACGTTAACACACTTTATTCTGCGATCGAAGTGGTGGGTCAAGGACAGCGATCATCAGACTTGCTGCTGCCGTTCTCTTGCTGCTGCCGTTCTATGGAACGGGCCATGCCGTGCCTGGCTGGAGGCGCGTGAAATCTCCATTATTGGGGTTGGAGAGCTGAAAGAGTGTTCAAGTGTCAAGTCTGGGTAGTGAAATCAGCCGTTTTTACCATTGCCATGACACGAGGGCGGTTTGCTTTGAAATTCTGCTCTCTCAGGCCGGTCGGGAACGACGCAGCAAGCTGGAATGATTAAAATGGAAGGCATGTATTTTCTTTTACCAATATCACTGAGAGCTCCAGATCTTGAACGCCGTAAGTTTTCAAGGGTTGTGCAGTCGAGCATGCACTTGAGCATTCGCGTCTTGTTTTATTGGCTCTTGTTCAGTTTGCCGCGACCGCTCGCAGCGGAAGACGTGACCACTGCGAATCGCGTTAAAACGAAAACTCCAAGCCCTGAGCAATTGGAGTTTTTTGAGAAGCAAATCAGGCCGATTTTTATTGAACACTGCTACGAGTGTCATAGCGAACGAGCAGATGGTGGATTGCAACTCGATTCACGTGAAAGTTTGCTGCGTGGTGGCGACAGCGGGGCAGCACTGATACCAGGTAACTCGGATAGCAGTTTGCTGATTGAAGCGGTTCGCTATCAGAATCTTGATTTTCAGATGCCACCGCAAGGCAAGTTGGACCCGGACCAGATCGCCGCGTTGGAAAAATGGGTGGGAATGGGAGCGCCTGATCCACGTCAAAAAAAGATTACAGCGCGGTTGCCAGTTGGGATGAGTACTGAAGCAGGCAGGAAATTCTGGTCGTTCCAGCCTGTTTCCAAGCCAGCGGTTCCTGACGCGGGTGGGCATGCCTTTGTTAAGAATCCAATCGACGCTTTTGTTTTGAAACGTTTGGTAGACCAAGGGTTGCAGCCTGCACCGCCTGCCCAACCTCGTACGCTGATTCGGAGGTTGTACATGAACTTGACGGGAGTGCCGCCCACTCCGGAGCAGGTCGACAAGTATTTGTCAGATAACTCTCCACAATCCACACAAGCGTTGATCGATCAATTGTTGCATTCACCAAGCTACGGTGAACGCTGGGGACGTCACTGGTTGGATGTTGCCCGCTATGCCGATTCGAACGGACTGGATGAAAATCTCGCTTTTGGTAACGCGTGGCGTTATCGCGATTATGTGATCAACGCCTTCAACGCAGATCGACCGTTCCACCGTTTTTTGATCGAGCAGCTTGCAGGTGATTTGCTGCCTGATGCCACGGAGGAAACAAAGGTCGCTACAGGCTTTCTTGTGCTGGGCGCCAAAGTCCTGGCAGAGCCTGATCGAGAAAAGCTGACGATGGACACAATCGACGAGCAGATTGACACTACCGGGAAGGCATTCATGGGCATGAGTCTGGGGTGTGTGCGTTGCCACGATCATAAGTTTGATCCGATCAAGCAGCGAGATTATTATGCCCTGGCTGCAATCTTCAAAAGTACCAAAACTTTCGGGGATACAAACACCGGCGCGATCAAACATTGGCACGAGTATGTTTTGGAATCTGACGATGATTTGAACGACTTCAAAGCGATCGATGCAGAGATCGCGAGACTCAAAAAGCAAGCGAGTGATTGGAAGAACGCAGCGATGACCAAGCTGCGAGTCGCTGCCAATGAAAAGGCAACGGAATACTTAATCGCCAGCACGGAATTCGGGATCGCCGATTCCCTGGTTCGGGTTACTGAAGTTGCGGATCGGTATGGTCTGCATCCTCGAATTCTGTACCACTGCCGGCGCCATCTCGAGTTCAATCAGAAGCATGCGGTGTTCAAACCGTGGCATCAGGTGCAGCAGAGCTACTCAGCCGCAGCGTTCAAGGCAGATGCCATACAAAAGATTTACGCGCCGCTGTTTGCAGCCGCTGGGACGGGCAAGGATGTCGAGAAATCACTGAACTTGGGTTCCAAGATCAAGTCCGTTGTGCTGCCAGATTCAAAGCTGGTTGCAGCGGCATTGAAAGATCGTTCTGGTTTTCTGACCATTCCACCCAAGCCTGAATTTGCTTTTGATGGTGAGACGTTGGCTGAGTACAACCGACGAATGGAAGCCGCCAGGATTTATGAGTCCAAAGCTCGTGACGTTCCCGCAGCCATGGGAGTTTCTGATGACACCGTCCTGGCAAGATTGCCGATTCACATCCGGGGGAGTCACCTGAACCTGGGGCAGGAAGTGGGCAGAGATTTCCCAGAAGTCATGCGGAATTCGAATGTCCGCCCCGTCTTTCCACGTCATCAGAGTGGACGACTTGAATTTGCAAGGTGGATGGCCAGTACACAGCACCCACTGACCGCTCGTGTTTATGTCAATCGGGTTTGGCGATGGCATTTTGGGGAAGGGTTGGCAAGAACCACTGAGAATTTTGGAGTGCTTGGTGATCGTCCATCGCATCCTGAATTGCTTGACTGGCTGGCACATTGGTTTATGGAATCGGGTTGGTCAACCAAAGACCTTAATCGCCTGATTCTCGGTTCCAATACCTACCGGATGTCTGCACTTCATCCACAAGAATTGGCCGCCAGAAAAGTCGATCCCGATAATCGCCTGTTGTGGCAGTTTCGTATGCAACGTCTGGAGCCTGAGCAGATTCGGGATTCGATCCTTGCGATCTCGGGGCGTCTTGAGAGAACCATGGCTGGTAAGACCGTGCCACTGCGTAATCGTCAGTTCGTCTTCAACCACACCTCGGTTGATCACACTCGATACGACAGTCTGCGAAGGGCGGTCTATTTGCCGGTGATTCGCAATAATCTGTACACGATGTTTGAGCAGTTTGATTTTCCAGATCCCACCATGCCCACCGGCGATCGCAGCGAAACCGTGGTTGCCCCCCAAGCTCTGTTGTTGATGAATTCCGAGCTTGTGCTTGATTCTGCTGAGGCTCTAGCCCAAAGTCTGCTGCAGTTGTCCGCGAGTGATGCATCACGAGTTGCAATGGCTTATCAGCGAGTGCTGGGGCGTCATCCTAATGAACGTGAGTCCCGTCGTGCCAGCGATTTTGTGGCACAGATCAGATCAGGTGCCCGACTCAATGCAGGTGCGGTTGATGATCAATGGATCAGCAAGGGATGGTCGCTGTTTTGTCAAAGTCTGTTTGCCAGCAATGAATTCATGTATCAAAGGTGACAACATGTTGAAATCATCATTGCGATCCAGACGCAGCGTGCTTCGCAATAGTGCGGTGGGGTTTGGGAACCTCGCGTTCCTGCATCTGTTGCAGCAGAATTGTCCAGCAGCAGATCCGACAAGCGATCCCGCGGCGGTCAACCTTGCCGGTCCTTTGTCACCCAAGCCAACGCATTTTTCGGCACGCGCAAAACGCGTTGTCTTTCTGTTCATGAAGGGTGGACCGTCGCACGTGGACACCTTTGACCCCAAGCCCTTGCTGGATCGTGACCACGGCAAACCATTGCCGTTTGATCTGCCACGGGTCACCTTTGCTAAACAGGGGAATCTGTTGCGATCGCCATGGCGCTTTAAACAGCATGGTGAGAGTGGACTGCCCGTCAGTGAGTTGTTTCCAAATGTTGCGAACCACATTGATGACTTATGTATTTTACGATCCCTTCACGGCACCAATCCCGCTCATGGTGGTGCGTTGCTGAAACTGCACACGGGGAGTGATCAATTTGTGCGTCCAAGTATTGGGTCGTGGTTGACCTATGGGCTGGGGACTGAAAATGAGAATTTGCCCGCTTTCGTTACCATCTGCCCTACTCTGGCCCATGGGGGTGTGAATAACTGGGGAGCCGCTTTCTTGCCGGCGCACTGCCAGGGGACCCCGATCGGAAATGCATCGCTCAAGGCCAGAAGTGTTGGCGTCAAGCATATTCGCAACCAACGAATTGATCTGCGAAATCAACGTCAACAATTGGATTTGATCCGTGCCATGAACCAGGACCATTTGGAGAGTGTAGGGTCCAATGCGGCACTGGAGGGACGGCTGGATTCTTTTGAGCTTGCTTATCGAATGCAGGCATCCATGCCTGAGTTGCAGGATCTGACAAAAGAAACATCAGCGACTCAGCGCATGTATGGAATTGACGATCCCGTCACCGAGGATTTTGGTCGGCAGTGTTTGATGGCCAGAAGATTCCTGGAAAACGGGGTTCGCTTTGTGCAAGTCACACACAGTGACAGTGAAGTGCAATGGGATCAGCACGGCAACCTGTACGCGGGGCATACCAAGAATGCTGCAGAGGTGGATAAACCAATCGCGGGATTTTTGCAGGACCTCAAGAGTCGTGGTCTGCTGGAAGATACCCTTGTGATTTGGGGTGGTGAGTTTGGAAGGACGCCCACTGCTCAAGGAAATAATGGGCGAGATCACAACCCCCATGGCTTCACCATGTGGATGGCAGGAGGTGGTGTCAAAGGTGGGTATGCCTACGGAGCAACCGATGATTATGGATATTATGCAGCCGAAAATAAGATGCATGTGCACGATCTTCACGCGACCATTTTGCATTTGATGGGGTTGGATCATCAACGCTTAACGTATCGATACGCTGGACGAGATTTTCGGCTGACCGATGTCGCAGGGCAGGTCGCTGATGACATTCTTGCCTGATACCATGCTCTTGAAACTATAGCAGCAGGTATTGAGTTTTTGCCCGCTGACTAGGGTGGAACCCTCGCGTTGCCCTCAATAGATTGCACCGCGGTGATGTCACAAAACGAGGGACAGACTCGCGACTCGGTTTGCGAGATCTGCCGAATGCTTGGATGGAAAATCAAAGATGACTGAACGAATCAATTCTGCGAATTCATTGACAGACGAGGAAAAGGCTGTTTATGAATGGCAAATGTGGATTCCAGATTTGGGGCAGCAGGGTCAACAACGCTTGAAAGATGCTGCGGTGATGATTTCGCGAGTTGGCGGGGTCGGAAGTGTGGTTGCCTATGAGTTGGCGGCTGCTGGTGTTGGGAAATTAGTCCTCGCTCATGCTGGTGACGTCAAACCCAGTGATCTGAATCGACAATTGCTGATGACTCACGATTGGATCGGAAAGCCACGAATTGAGTCGATCCGACGACGCCTGTTGGACCTCAACCCGAGGCTCGAAATCGTTTCGGTAGCCGAGAACGTGAATGAAGAAAATGCTGCGAGCCTGGTTGAACAATGCGATCTGATTGTTGATTGCGCACCACTATTTCCAGAGCGCTTTGCTATGAATCGCCAAGCCGTGCTGCAGAATAAACCACTGGTCGAATGTGCCATGTACGAAATGGAAGCGCACATCACGACGGTGATTCCAGGAAAATCGCCCTGTCTGCAATGCATCTTCCCCAAGGACCCACCCACCTGGAAAAGGCAGTTTCCGGTGCTGGGAGCTGTCTCAGGCACAGTGGCGTGCATGGGGGCGGTGGAAGCCGTCAAGGTGATTGCCGGATTGGGTGATCCGTTGTCCGGCAGATTATTGCGAATGGACCTCAGGCGAATGACGTTTCACACGATGAATGTTCGGCAGCGCGCCGACTGCCCCGTGTGTGGAGAAAACGCTGAATGATGCGTTCGTGTGACACTGGAAATCGCCAAGGCACGGCGTGAGCTTAGTCGAGCAGAGCAGACCGTCGGTCCTGATGCTCTTTGCCTGTCGACAAATGTCAGTGAACCTTTTTCAGGCAGTTCGGTACCGCGGCAGTTCGTCCGATTCATCTTTCTGTTGAAGACGGTGCAATGTCTGGCTTTCAGAGACCTGCGCAATTATCGATGGTGTGACTTTGGATAGGCCGCTGCACGCGGCAGTCGTCAGGGCGGACTCAGCGAGCACAGCAATTTCGCCGATCAGACCTCCGCTCAAATCATGCAATCGTGTGATCGCTGCTTCGCTGAAAATGGCACGGGTGCTGCCGGCCTGCTGCAACGCTGCTGTCACATAGGAAGAAGTGTCGTGCAGAGACAAAGCTTCAAGTTCGATTTGCATGCCACACATGCCCGCGTTCAATTGCAGCAGTGGCCGATTTTCAGGCAGAGTTGTTGCGACGATCGAAAAATTTCTATGACGCTGCGCAAATTCAGCGGCGACACCAATGGTGGAAGCAGGGCAACTTTCGAGGAACCACAACGTACGAATGCCTTGCTTGTCACTCTGTTGAATTGCTGCGTCTATCATTTGCTGTGTTACATTGTGGTGTTGCCCATATCCCAGTACCGAACCGAGTTGTTGCATCGGAGAGGTGGAACCCTTGCCTGCGGCACGTGTCAAAATGACGTCGACCGGAGATGAACCAAATCCACGCAGCGATACCATGTGGTTCAGAAGATGACTGACGCCCGAGCGACTTGCAGCAGTCAGGAACGCGAGCTTCCAGTTGCTTGCTGCAAAATACTGCAGCGACGCTAATGCTTCGCGTTGAGGTTGACCTGAAAAAAAGAAATCAGGGCAGCTTAGAAACGGTGGGCTGTGGAGTGACCAGTGGTGCAGGTAGCCGGTAAATGGCTGATGTGCGGACAGCGACAATTCAGTTCCTGCAGAAATGGTACGGTGATGCGGCGGGTTGAGACTTGAGGATTGAGTCTCCGAGTCCTTTTTAAGATCGGCTAACGTGTAGTATCTTCTTGAGAATGCCTGAGGCCACCTGATGACCAAAATAGCCAGATTGCGGTGCTGTAAACGATGACACGACGATACTTTGTCCCTGATTTGCCCATTTTGGGCGGCTTGGTAAGTCTGCCTGAGGCGGAAGCACAGCATGCCAGTCGCGTGATGAGAGTTCAGGTTGGCGACGATCTGGTACTGTTTGACGGTCGTGGAAACGAGGCGATTGCACAGTTTGTCCAAGTGGGGCGCAAAGAGTGTCATTGTCAGGCCGACGCTGCCCAAGCGATCAATCGTGAGCCCCAGCGTGAGATTCACCTCGCGATTGCACTTCCAAAACCTGACCGCTCCAGAGAATTGGTCGAGCGTTTGACGGAAATGGGTGTCCGCTCGCTCACACCCCTGGTTGCTCAGCGGACACAACGTCCACCTACCGATTCATTGCTTGCAAAACTGCGGCGCGGTGTGATTGAGGCGTGTAAACAATCGGGCCGGAACCAATTAATGGACTTGAGGGCCCCGATGCAGGCTGACGTCTTCTTTTCAGCATGTGAACCAGGGACGAAATGGATCGCGCATCCAGCCATGGATCACCTGACTCGAGATATCGCACCATCTGGGGTTTTCAATGTCGCCATCGGTCCCGAAGGGGGATGGACCGATGATGAGGTGAAATTGGCTGTTTCGCATTCTTTTAAAGCCGTTGATTTGGGCACACGTATCTATCGAATCGAAACGGCAGCGACGACCCTTGCTGCTGTTTTGGCAATCTGAAACTGATTGCACTCGAAGGATCGTCCTGTTTGGGTACTGCCCGCATCCTTGGGTGCGTGAATCCGCAATGCTTGCGATTTGTCTGCGGAGCTGATCGGGGGCATACGCGACTGAGTAAGTGTGAGGTGTTGCTTCTGCAAGAAGGCACCAAGATTCCAAGCTCCGAAAAAGGACTGATGTATGTATGGCCAATCGCGGGACCAAGGAAGTGACGCGAGTACCGGGTCACGGACTGAACCTGCGTTTTTTCAGTCGCCGTCGCCAGTCCCTGGCAGCAACCGCTCGGGCAACCGGCAACAAACCAAACCGGCCCCAAACCGAAGACCCGGGTTGAAACCAGAGATCCCAGAGGTGGGGACCATGTTGCTAGCAGTCTACGAAACTGCGAAGGAATACAGGGCTGGGATATTGTTGGTTGAGGCGGCGGTAGAGATCGAGGCAAGCGAGCGTGGTACCTGTGATCGTGGTACCTGTGATCGTGGTACCTGTGATCGTGGTACCTGTGATCGTGGTACCTGTGATCGTGATACTGGGGACTCGGATAGCCGGGCGGGGAATTGGTTGGGCAGAGTCGCTGAGCTTCAGCTTGAACATGATTATCAGCCTGGCGAGGCATTGCAGTGGGCTGAAGCCATTGAGTTGGCCAGTGATAAAATCCTGTATTCAGAGGCTCTGGTTTACAAATTGAAAGGCGAGCATGTAGCCGCATGCCGGAGCCTGGTGAGCAGACTCCAGAGCATCGCGCAGATGCTGGAAATGAGTCGGGGTGGTGACTGAAAGCTCACTGGGCGGTGAACGCTGTGAGCTTTGCGGCGACTATCATCAGCGAGGCAGGGCTACTCGTTGACAATCTCTACTGAGTCCAGATCTGTGAACTTACCGACAGACATGTTGGCGCCACCGACCAGTAACATCTTTGTTTCAGTCCACGGTACCATCACGTGAAAGAATCGTGCGGGGTCGTATTCCGAAACCACCTCCCATTTCTTCTCGGCCTGATTGAGTCTTTGCACATTTCCATCGATGGTGCTGACGTAGAGGCGTCCACCGAGGGAATGAGCGGCTGAGCCGAATCCTGTGAGTGGTTTGCCTTGCAGCTTGGGGCCTTCTGACCAACGATCTGATTTGGGATCGTAAACATCAGTTCGAGTGGTTGGGCCACCATCAGAATTCATGCCGCCGATCACATGGATTTTTCCATCGTGGGTTGTCGCAAACAAAGCACGTCTTTTGAACGGTGGCTTGGCAAGCGGCTGCCAGACTGCCTTTGGGTCTGCAAGATCCAATTTCCATGCTGTGCCGTGCCACTCAGTTTCTTCACCATTGAGTGCCCAACCTCCGATGACAAAAATTCGATCGCCCGCAATCGCGGCGCTCAAAGACGAACGAGGTTCCGGCAATGGAGCAAGATCGACCCAGCGGTTCTTAGCCATATCAAATCGGCTGACTCCTTTCTGGGAGTGCAGGTCGTGTTCTTCCCCTTCAGCATTGAGAGCAGTAAAGCCACCCACGCGTACCACCGAGTTCTTGTAGGGCAGCATGACCAAGCCTTGCAGACGAGGACCTGAGGGTAACTGTTTCCACTTTTGAGGCGCATTCAGATCCAGCGACCAAAATTCATCCGACTGCTCTGCCGTGGAGTACGAATGGGCGGTTCCGGAGTGTCCGCCGTAGATGAATAAAGTTCCGTTCGCGACGGCACCACCAAAACTTGTGAGTTCAAGTGGTAGTTCAGGGAGGTCTGTGGTTGTCACTTGGATTTTGGGAGACGAGGTCGGTTGGGGGGACGCGGAATCAGTCTCGTCGGCTGAACTTGCAGGCGTCTGAATCAACAGGCTGGCGACGGTGAAAAACAGCAGAGCGATTTGGTACTTGTGATGCATAGCGGAAAAGTTGAAGTTGGATTTTCAGGATCCACAGTTTGGGACAGAACGCGGCGCTACATAGAGCTCGCACATCTCGACCATTAGATCATGTAATTGCTTTCTTTGGTTGATGAAAATCAGATTGTGTGTGGCCCCATGTTGCTGCCACCACATGTTGCAGCCGAAGAGTTGCGTTGAGCACCCGGTGAAAGAATGTGGCAATGAATTGCAGCCATACTAGGGTCTGCTAAAGAAGAACAAGCGGTGTCGCGACTGGGGCCGCGCACCGCTTGCTCGGATCGTATCGTCTCATTCAGTATTCGCAACAAGCATTATTTGTTGGAAATGCGGGAGGTTTGATTCAGCGAATCGTTACTCGCCTCGGTGGGATCTCGACGCTCCCCCGCGGTGGGGGCTTTGCTTCGCTTCTTACGAGAACTGTTGCGGAAATCGAACAGCTTTTCACGCTGGCCTGTGGTCAGCACCGCTTCGATGTCCTGCATTTGTTTTGATTCAAGCTTCTCCAATTGCTGTTTGAGTTCAGAAATCTGATCGCGGAATTTCGCTTGAATCAGGTAAATCTCGATTCGTTGCTCGCTGTTGACCAGTGAGGCAAAGTACCGAGGCAGTCTGCCCTTCACCGTTTCACGGCTGTCTGAGGTAACCTTACGCGCAGAATTCCCCTTTGACTCCAGCGACTTCTCCTGTGTCTGTTCCTGCGCCACTGCGATGACGCAGGCAGCGGTGAAAGCGAGAACCAAAACATTGCGACCCCATGCATTACTCATAACTCTTTTGCCCCAAGAGTGTGATGAAAGTGATGCCAGTCAAACACTGACTAGCTATCCCTTCGCCATAAATCACGAAGGGTGAACAAGGGTATACCTTTCGGCTCAAGTGTCAAGAAGAAACTCGCCGTTTCAACAAACGTGCTTTGTTATTGCCTGAGTTTCCGAGTTGAGCGTCTGATCTAACCCTCTGCGCAAAAAGCTAGCAACGAAATTCGTGCTCAAGCTGGCTCGGTTTGGCAGCTGATGGTGCAGGTTCCTCTCACGCGGCGTTTCATCGTGCATGGATTGCTTGGGGAAATGCGTCTCAGGGACGCGAAACCAAAATCCAAGATGATGCTTTCTCAGAACAGGTGGATGGTCCTCTAGGTTGCCAAAGTGTTCCATCGAAGCGATCTCTCGTTGCACCAACCAGACCGTGATGAAACGAGTTCACTGTCGTCGCAGTCAGGAGAATGAATTTGGATCTTGGGTCCCCTTTTTTTGAAGGGGTTGTTTTGCTTCGTGGCGTTTCAGCGAGACGTGTCCTCGGTGGGTTCGGTATGCTTTCAGGTGTGGCCAAGTGTTGATAAAAGGCAAGTCGATTTGATTCGTTTGGACACGGACGATTTTGTGAGTGAAAACCAGATGCTAGGTGTGGGAATTCAAATGCGATTTTTTTTGAACGCTGCCTGCTGTCTCATGATGTTCTTGAGTGGGGCCACGTTGCACGGGGCTGATGACGTGGTACTGCGTGCAGGCGCTGCTGCTGTCGACATCTCGCCGCAAACTTTTCCTGCATTTCAAAACGGTGGATTTCTGCAGGCGAAGTCGAATCGTGTGGTTGATCCGTTGCACGCACGAGCTCTCGTGATTGGTGATGGTTCAGAAACGATTGCACTTGTGATTGTTGATTCCTGCATGTTGCCGACTTCGCTGTGCGACAAAGTCAAAGATCTGGTGTCGAAGGATACAGTGATACCGAACGATCGGATTTTGATCAGTGCCACACATACGCACATGGCACCATCGGCCATGCTGTGTCTTGGGTGCCCCGCCGATGACCCGTATGTGCAGTATGTTCCCGCTCAAATCGCTAAGGCGGTGATTGAGGCGTATCAGAATCAACAGCCAGCAAAAATTGGATGGGCCGTTGTGGATGGCAGCGAATTGACCAACTGTCGCCGTTGGATCACCCGCATCGATAAAATGGGGATGGATCCGTTTGGGCAACAGACGGTCCGCGCGATGATGCACCCCGGTTACCAGAATCCGAACTACACCAGTCCCGCTGGTCCGATTGATCCCTGGTTGTCGGTGTTGAGTGTCGTTTCGGGTGTGGATGGATCACCCATTTGTGTGATGGCCAATCTATCAATGCACTACTTTGGGGGCGGAGGTTTTTCTGCTGATTACTTTGGCGAGGTATCGCGTTCTCTACGGCAGCGTGCTGAGACGAAATTCAATAAAGAGTTACCCGGCTTTGTCGGCATCATGTCGCAGGGTACGAGCGGTGATTTGCATTGGATGGACTACAGTCAACCTCGTCAGCCAATCAGCCGGCAGCAGTACTCTGACCGTGTGGCGGATCGTGTGATGGAGGCGCTGGATTCGATTGAGTATCGATCGGATCATCAACTGGCAATGGCCGAAAAACGCTTGAATATTGGTCTGCGACTGCCAAGCAAAGATCGACGTCAGTGGGCTCGTCCCTTGAATGCAGGGCGGGGAGACTCATTGCCCAGAAATCGGCAGGAAGTCTACGCTCAGCAAGTTGAGTGGATTCACGCGAATCCTGTTGCAGAAGTTGTTTTGCAGGCCGTTCGAATTGGTGAGCTGGGAATCACTGCGATTCCCAACGAGGTGTATGGGATCACAGGGCTCAAACTCAAACGCCAAAGTCCCCTGAAAGCCACTTTCAACCTCGAGCTTGCCAATGGGGCAACCGGTTATATCCCTCCACCAGAACAGCATCTGTTGGGCGGGTATACCACTTGGCCTGCACGTACGGCGGGTCTGGTGACGGAAGCTGAGCCGTTGATCGTCGAAACCTTGTTGAGTCTGCTTGAGCAGGTTGCAGAAGAAAAACGACAACCGCTGACGACGCCCCTCTCTGCTTATGGGCGAGACTTGCAAAACAGGAAACCCATTGCGCATTGGGCGTTCAATGACATGACAGCAGAACGAGTCGCTGATTCCACCCATGTGAATCCCGCCGCGTTTCAGGGTGGTGTCGCCTTGTTTTTGCCGGGCCCTGATGGTGATGGCTTTCAGGCTGGTATTTACGGCAATCGCGCGGTTTATCTTGCAGGTGGGCACGTTGACGCAGTTGTCAAACAACAGCCTGAACAATACAGCGTCAGTATGTGGTTCCAAAACATGTTGCCCGTCAATGTGCGTGATACCACCTGCGGTCTATTGTTGACCAGAGCTGAGACCCTTGAGGTCGCAGGTCTCGGTGAGGGGGAGCAAGCGGGCAGGTTGGTGTTGCGGCATGGTGGCAAAGTATGGGCTGGCAAGACTGTTGTTTCAGAACGGCATTGGCAATGTGTCACGCTGACAAAAGATGGAAAATCCATTCGCGTCTATTTAGATGGACGGGGCGAACCAGAAATTGAGGCACCCGTATCTGCTATCGCGCCCTTGACCCGTTTGTTGATTGGCAGCGATGGATGCGGTGCAACATTAGACGGTAACGTCGATGAAGTTGCAGTCTTCGACCATTCATTGACCGGCGATGATGTTGTTGCGTTGTATAAGGTCTCCACAATGGTCGCACCTCCACAACCCAAGCCGGAGGTGGTGCTGGGGGCAAAGCCAGCAGATGCGAAATCCCGCCAAAAGTACAACGCAGCTGTCAGGGCATCGAAACCCCTTGCGTATTGGCGACTGCATGATGATTCTCCGCCGATTGCCGTTGACGCTGTTGGTGACAGCATGGCTGAGTATGAGGCTGGTACAAAACCATTGGCGAAGCAGGCAAACGTAGCAAATTTTTCGGGAGGTCGTGTCAAAGGAAATGTCTCGTCGCTTCAAGACAATTACAGTGTCGAACTTTGGTTCCGAAATGAATTGCCTGTTCAGAATCGACCGGTCACGGCATATGTGTTTTCGCGAGCAATGGATGGTGTCGACGGTGCGTTTGGTGACAACCTTGGACTGGGCGGCACCCATTCCAACAGAGGACAAATGATTGTCTTCAATGGCAATCGAAAAAATCAGTTGCTTGCTGGTCGGACCAGAATCCCTGTGGGTAGTTGGTGTCATGTGGTCATGGTCCGGCAGAAGCAGCAAATCACGGTTTACCTCAATGGAGATCCAGAACCTGAAATAGCTGGCAATTTACCAATCGATTATCCGGATGACTGCGGCCAGATTTTAATCGGAGGACGTGCTGATAACTTTGCCAATCTGCAAGGCATGATGGAGGAGGTCGCGTTGTATGACCGACCGCTGACAACTGAAGAAATCAAAGCACACTTTGTGGCTGCTGGTGTCAAACAAGTCCAGCAACCAGTCGAAGCAGTGTCGGTGAGTGAGGCCGCGCCTCAGCCGACAGATATTGAGGCAGCCATTGAGTCCATTCATGTTCCCGACGGATATAAGGTTGAGCTTGTAGCAGCCGAACCCTTGGTTCAGGACCCAGTCGCCATTGATTGGGGTGCAGATGGAAAACTGTGGGTGGTGGAGATGGCTGATTATCCGCTTGGCATGGATGGAAAAGGACAGCCAGGGGGACGGGTCCGTTTTCTTGAGGATACGGATTCAGACGGCAGGTATGATAAGTCCACGTTGTTTGCTGAAGGATTGAGCTTTCCAACCGGCGTGCTGGTGTGGGGTAACGGAATCCTTGTGACCGCGGCTCCCCAGATCGTTTACTTGGAAGACACCTCAGGTGATGGAAAAGCCGATGTTCAGCGACCCCTGTACTCTGGTTTTCTTGAAGGCAATCAACAGTTGCGAGTCAATGGTCTTCGCTGGGGACTCGACAACTGGGTTTACTGTGCCAGTGGAAGCCACCATGGCGGCTATGGCAAAGACAGCAAAATCAAGTCTTTGCAAACTGGTGTTGAATACCGTGTCGGTAGTCGCGATTTCAGGCTGCGGCCTGATCAGGGATTGCTGGATCCACAGAGTGGTCCTTCGCAGTATGGGAGAAGCCGTGATGATTGGGGCAATTGGTTTGGTGTGCAGAATAGCCACCCTCTTTGGCACTATGTTCTGACCGACAACAACATCCGCCGAAATTCACATTATGCTCCACCGGATCCCAAGCATCAGGTGGTCACACCAGCCAATCCGCCTGTTTATCCAGCCAGTAAGTTGCAAAAGCGTTATCACAGCTTCAGCCAGTCTGGACGCTTTACATCTGCGTGCTCGCCGATGATTTACCGGGACGACTATTTGTTCGAACGGGGAACAGAGCAACACGCCTTGACCTGCGAACCGTTTCACAATCTTGTGCAGCACAATTTGATTCGGGATCAGGGAGTCAGTTTTGAATTCAGGCGGGATCCCAAGGAAGAGGGAACCGATTTTTTTGCCAGCGTGGATCGTTGGTGTCGGCCCGTCATGGTCCGCACGGGGCCAGAGGGAGCTGTGTGGGTTGTGGACATGTATCGGTACATGATCGAGCACCCCCAGTGGTTACCTGAAAACGGTCGGAATGAATTGCGCCCGTGGTTCAGAGCGGGGCAGGATCGTGGCAGAATCTATCGTATTGTGCGGCAGGGGCACGATCAGACGCGTGATCACGATCAGACGTTGGGGCCGCCGAAGCCTCTCTCTGATCGATCCGTAGAAGAGTTGGTTGCCATCTTCAAAAGCTCGAACGGTTGGCAGCGAGATATGGCGCAACGCGTGTTGGTGCAAGGAGATCTCCAAGCCGCCGTTCCAGTGCTTGAGAAGTTGTTGCAAACCAGCCAAAAACCGCTTGCTCGCCTGCATGCTCTCTGGACTCTGGAGGGGCTAGGGCAACTATCGGTCGATAGCCTCGAGGCGGTCTTGTCAGATCAGCACCCGGGGGTACGACGGAACGCCGTTCGTGTTGCGTCAAGAATTAAAGTCGATATCGATTGTCTGACACGAATCACCCAAGATCCAGACCCCAAAGTAAAATTGGAACTGATGTCCTGTTTGGGGAATTATCAAAACCCGGCGGCTGCATCCGCACTTGGGCAACTGCTGGCAGCGAACGCTGGCGATCGCTACATGGTTGCGGCTGCGATGAGTTCCTTGAATCCGGAAAATGTATCAGAGGTTTTGGCTAGCCTGATCAATGCCAAAGCACAACCTGAGTTGGTGCGTGAGTTGATCGGTCAAGCAGTTGCCATGGGTGACGCAGAGACAATTGGCCGAGTCCTTGAGCTCGTTTGTGCTCCGGCAGAAGCGAGGGCTGATACCAGAAAGTTTGCTTTGTTGGCCATGGCACTTGATGGACTTGAGGATCGTAAATGGCCCATGAATCGCACGTCTGATGATGCTCGCCGCAGGATTGCAGACAGCATTCAAGCCGCACGTGAATGTGCCACCGACAAGTTCGCCAAAGTTGATCTTTGCGCGGTCGCCGTCCACTTGTTGGGGCGTGAACAAGACAAACGAGACTCGGATTTTGAGTTACTCGCTGAGTTGTTGGGGCCCCGTTCACCCGTGCTTGTGCAACAACAGGTGATTTCACGACTTGCGAATATCAATGATCCTGAAGTGGCGGAGGTTCTACTCGATGGCTGGCAGTCGCACAGTCCTGAACAACGAAAACAGATACTCAATGCCATGGTGAGTCGTGCTGCCTGGTCGGCCAGACTGTTGGCTCACGTGCGAAATGGAAGCGTCAGCTCAAGTGAACTGCCAGCACCCATCCAGCAACAGTTGCTCAATGACAACCAAAATTCAGGTTCATGGAAAGGACTTTTGTCGGCAAAAGTATCGGCTGATCGAGCAGAGGTGTTAGCTCGATATTCAGCAGCGATCAAGCTGAAGGGTGAAGCAAGGCACGGGCAGACGCTGTTCAAAAAGTTGTGCATCAATTGTCATAAAGTCAAGGATGAGGGGTACGATGTTGGGCCCAAGTTGGCTTCGATTACCAACAAGACAAAAGAAGCACTTCTGGCGTCGATTATTGATCCCAGTGGTGCTGTAGATGCGAGTTATTTCAATTACTCCATCTTAACTGTAGATGGCAGGACTTTCAGTGGAAAACTTGAAACCGAAACTGCGACCAGTATCACGCTGCTTGCTGCGGAAGGGAAGCGAACGACTGTGCTGCGTGACAACATCGAACTGCTCAAAGCTTCACGGAAATCTTTGATGCCTGACGGGCTTGAACAGAATCTTGAATTGCAGGATGTTGCTGATTTGATTCAATATGTTCAGGATGCTTTTCGCTAATCAATGGGCTGGCGATCAGTAACGAACGATGCGATCATGCCAAAAACCGGTTTGCCGTTGTTGCAGTCTCGAAACAGTCGCACTGTAGAAACAACTGAAATGTGTTGGACTGGTATGGGGTTGTCGTTGTACGAAATTGCAGGACTAAGGATGAACATGCGATGCATGATGTTGGTCGGCTTGTGTGCTTTGGTTCACTCCGTGCTGTCGGTTTCAGTGATCGCGCAGAACCCGGATTGGAATGCTTTGTCACCTAGAAAGCTTCACTCGGGACTGAATGAGATTCAGGTAAAATATGATGGCGAACTGAGGCGACTGGTTGTCGTTGTCCCCAAGACGTTTGACAAAGCGAAGAACTACCCCATCCTGTTCTGTTTTCATGGGGCCGGTGGAAATGCGGATAAGCAAGTTGCACGCTGGCGGCGTCATGTGGACAGTCGCAATTTGATTTTGATCGGCGTGGACGCAGTTCAGTCGTTAAAAAAATGGAACTTCAAGGAAGATTTTCATGTGGTGAACCACGATGATGTTGGGTTGATACGTGAGGCCATCAAAGCGTTGATCTCCAACGGGCTTGCAGATGCAAAGGCCATTTATGCGACAGGCCATTCCAGTGGTGGGCTTTTCTGCTATCGGCTTGCGAAGGAGAGTGCATTGTTTGCTACTGTTTGTCCCATGAGTTGTGGGATGGCCAAGGGGGCCCATGATCCAGATGAAAACACCACGCCCGTTCACTTGATGCAAGTGATTGGTGATCGGGATAAGAGCTACCTTGGAACGACGAATCCGAAGGTCACGATGCATTCAGCGGAGCAACGCATGGCGGTCTGGCGGGCATTTAATGAGTGCAAGTCCCAGCCTGTCATGAAAGCTCACGGCACCGAAATCAAGGTGCGGACCTACACCAATAGCGATGGCATTGAGCTTGCCATTTGTGAAGCGAAAGATCAGGGGCATCACCTGCGGCTTGACCTGAGAGATGCAGCAGACATCATTGCTCTTGATTTCATGCTGAAGCATCGGAAAAAATAGCTTGCTGGAGGCAGAGCCGCAGTTTGAGATGTGATGGGATGTTCTTGTTGTGACTAAAAAATGGGTTTGCCATAAACGATCTCCTGTTTGGTTGCTTCGTCTCTTTCGAGGGAATCGCCCAGACAGTTAAGCTCAATGCGGGTATTTATCAATTATCCGACTTCCAACTATGCAACGACGATTTACCATTCGGACTCTGGCGATCGTAACCTTCCTGGTTGCATTGTCTCTCGCTTTGCCCTTTCGTAAGGCCAGAATGCAAAGGGAAGGAAGAGAGTGGGTTGTAACGCAACGAGGACATATCAGTTTCCAGTACGATGCGAATAGACCGACTGGCCGTTACGCAATTCCATGTGTTCCCGACTTTCTTGTCGACTGGCTTGGTGTGGATATGTTCAATTCAGTGCGCGGCGTGTGTCTCGACTGCGAAACCATCGAGGATTTTGGGCCATTATCCAAATTGACTAGGCTTGAATCTCTTGGGATCAATATTGAAATGGTTGATGACATTGACTTTTCGCCGTTAATGGCGCTGCCCCGCCTCAAAGAGATCCACTTCACTCAATGGTCAGGGCTAACACGCGAGCAATTCACCGAGTTGTCCAAATTAATGCCTCATGTAAAAATTTACTCCGAAACTCACTCTAACGGATAACAAACGGATGCACCGGAGCGGGAATACGCCGATGAGTTCGCTTCGCTAGGCAAAGTCAACACCCTGACCGGTGATCCTGAACGGTCTTCTCGGTCGAAGTGATTGAATCGTTATGGGGCCATTCCGCTTGCAGGTATGAGGACAGCAAATTTCGGGTATAACCTTCGGGTCATGGCTACGAGTTGCAACAGGAAGCTCCAGAATGAACAAAATATCTCTGATCGATCGGCGGTTGTGCCTGCTAGTTCTTGTTGCGGTTGTGCTGCTCTGTGGATGTGAATCTGAACAAGCAAGCGACAAACCGTTGACGCTGCGAATGGCGCATGTTTACGAGGTCTCTGCCCCGACTCACGTGTACGGGACGGAGCTTTTGTCTGAGCGGATTCGTGAAAAAACCAATGAGTTGGATGTGACGGTTTATCCGGCGGCACAACTGGGCAGTGAATCTGAGATACTGGAACAGTTGGTGGCCGGTGAGCTGGATTTGGCAATCACGGGACCGTCGTTTCTTGCAATGTGGCACCCACCAGTTGGCGTGTTGGATGCCGCTTTTGCAACTCGCGACCTTGATCACATGCTGGAAATTGCCGGCAGTGACAAGATGGCTCCGGAATGGGACCAACTTCGCAAGAAGCATGATGCGCGCGTTCTGGATACGTGGGCCTATGGATCACGGCATCTCACGTCGAACAAACCCATTCGTCACCCGGATGATCTGGAGAAATTTCGATTGCGAGCGCCCGGAGCCCGGATCTTTCAGGCATCTGCCGAGGCACTCGGTGCAAGCCCGATGCCGATTGCGTTCAGCGAAGTCTACCTTGCACTGCAGCAAGGAATTGCTGACGGCCAGGAGAATCCGGTGCCGGTGATCAAATCGATGGGATTCCATGAAGTACAGAAGTGCCTGAATTTGACAGGTCACATTCAGTCGTCGTTGCAAATCCTCGTCAACGAACGCACATGGAAGCGACTGACGGCCGATCAACAGAAAGCGCTGCTCGATTCGATTCAGGAACTGGGTGACGAGGTTTATGAAGGATTGATTAAAGACGAGAAGAAGCTGATCGAAGAATGGCGAAAAGACGGAACGATGGAGATCATTGAAGATGTTGACGTCGACGCTTTCCGCGAACGATGCCGAAAGTACTTTTCGAAAGGTTTCAAATTCAGCAATGTCTACAATCGCATCACCGCTGAAACGTCAAAAGAGGATGCTCAATGAACGATAATGACACCGGGCCAGAGAAGTCTGAAGCCGACGACGCATTCATGGATTCTGCCCCACCTGCCAGCAATTCATCCGAATCCAGCAGTGAAAAACCGCTTCCGTTGGCGACTTGCGTTCGATGGATGGTGCTGGGTGAAAAGACGGTTGCGGGCCTGTTTCTGTTGGTCATCGTGTCAACGATGGCAGCGCAAGTCGTCGCCCGCTATGTCGCTGGCCGCCCGTTCCAGTGGAGCGAAGAGGTCGCGCGACTCGCGTTGATCTGGATGACTTTTATCTCGGCCGCATTCGTAATGGCCGAGGGACGGCACATCGCGGTCGACATCATTTCGTCGCGAGTTGGCGACGGCGGAAAGCTGTTTATCGAATGCATGAGCTACGTTGTGGTCGCAGTCACGTGCCTGTTGCTGCTGATTGGTGGTGCCAATTTTGTCTGGTATGTGGGTAAGGTGGGATCGCCAGCTTTGGGAGTGCCCAAGAGCTGGTGGTACGGAGCGGGCATGGTGGGCTTATTGCTGATGGCAGTGCATTCTCTCGTGAATCTTTTTCAGGTTTGGATGACAGGAAAGCCCATTCCGCGTGAACCCCATGTTGAAGAAGAAGCCTTTCAACTGGATATGGAGCAGAGCGAATGATTCTGGGTGTACTTGTCATTGCCATCCTGGTGCTTTTGTGTTTGCGGGTGCCAGTCGCCATCAGCATGCTTTTGCCGAGTCTTGTCTATGTGGCATGTTCACAGGACATCACGCTCGGAGTCGCGCTTCAGCAGACAGTTGGGTCGGTCGATTCATTCCCGCTTCTGGCTGTTCCGCTATTCATCATGACGGGTTATCTGAGTAACGCTGGCGGTCTGGCCGACCGACTGTTTCGGATGTTGCTGATACTGTTCAAGAAAATTCCCGGCAATTTGGGATTTGTAAATGTCTTTAGCAGCCTGATGTTTTCCTGGATGAGCGGTGCCGCCATCGCCGATGCTGCGGGACTCGGTTCCGTGCTTGTGCCGGCGATGAAGAAACGCGGCTATGACGAAAAGTTTGCGCTCGGTTTGACCGGAGCATCATCGCTCATTGGGCCGATCATGCCACCAAGTATCCCAGCGATTGTTTACGCGGTGTCCGCTGGCGTTTCTGTGGGAGCTTTATTCTTCGCAGGAGTGCTACCCGCACTGGTGCTGACATCAATCCTCTGCATCTTCGTTTATCGAGATGCTCGGAAAAACCCACTGCGTGAAGAAGCAATCACCCAGAATACTCCAGTCAACAAGGCAATCCTATCGGCGCTTCCGGTCCTGCTGACGCCCGTCATCATTCTTGGCGGAATTCTAGGCGGGATCTTCACTCCAACCGAAGCAGCGGCGGCAGCCGTGATGTGGGTGTTGATTTTGAGCGTTTTTTATCGGTCGCTTTCGGTCAAATCATTCCGCGGAGTCCTGGTGAAGACGGCCACCACCACCGGTTCGATCATGCTGATCGTTGCGGCTGCCGGTCTGTTCGGCTGGGTCATCGCTCGTGAACAAGGGCCTCAAGCAGTGACCGAGGCAATGCTGCAGTTCACGGACAATCCGATCGTATTCCTGTTGCTGATCAATGTCGTTCTGCTGATCACTGGAATGATTCTCGAGCCAGTTGCAGGACTCCTGATCACCGTTCCTGTTCTGCTTCCTGCCGCCATCGAATTTGGAATCGATCCGCTGCATCTTGGAATCGTGATGATTCTCAACTTGGTCCTCGGTCTGTTGACTCCCCCTGTTGGACTCGTGCTGTATGTGCTCAGCAGCGTCACGGGTAGCTCCGTTCAAACCGTCACTCGCGGAACAGTTCCATTTCTCATTCCGTTGCTGATCACGTTGCTGATCATCACGTTCGTTCCGGCATTCAGTCTCTGGTTGCCAGGGCTTCTGGCAAAATAGATGACGATCGTGAGCGTGTCACTCAGCGAGTTGGGAACGAATCTTTTTTAGAGCAAAACGATGTGAACCATTTCTGAAAGTGAACAATTCCATTGCAACAGCTTGATGAAGTTCAGGACGGCATTTTCAGCAAGCTGGCTTCGGTGGGATTGATTTCAAAAACTGGCACGACACGGCTGTCCGCTTTGATTGAGGTATCCAGCCAAAGTGGCAAGGACTTGAAGCTACACAGGGTGATGAAGTTCAACGTGATCGACTTGCTTGAATGAGCAGTCTTTGGCATCTCTTCTCAGTCATGGGTCTGGTTCTCCAATCGTGTTCGTACGGTCGCGTAAGGTCCTTCTTTCATGTAGTAAGCCAGGCCCATCCACTTGACGGTGAAGGCCATGGACCGAGGACGGAGGAATCTGCCGTAAATGTCATCCATCTGCTCGGTTGTCCACCCATGAGGGTTCGCGAAGGTTGGGTGACCATCGGCATTGAGACAGGGCATGTTGCCGCCATGGCACGTTACGGATGTCCAGACGATTTGCGGACCATTTTTCCCGTTTGAGGGTAACGTCCGCTTTCCGGTTGAATCTTTTGTTACTGTTCGTTTCTTTGCTGTCGGACTCCCACCTCGGACTGCTTTGCCCGGAAGAAGCGTTGAAGCTATTCCAAGCAGAGTTGCCGAACCAAGGAAACGTCGACGGCTTAAATTGGCTATGAGCTTGCGCATGGTTTCGTGTTCCTGCTTGTGGTTGCTGATGCAATGAGTGGACGCGTGTTTGCATGCTGAGATCATTGCCTGGCCAGCGGCGGCCGAGATGGGATCCGTGGGATTGCCAAAGGCCGCATGTCCGTCAACGACGAATTCCACCTTGCCCGGATCGGGCAGGTTGGAGAGGGAAGTTCCCTACTCATCATGCTGGTAGCCACCTATACAGCAGCTACGAAGACTTAGACCCACAAGCAGAGAAAAGGTTCTCGTGATTTTTGAATCTGATCAAATTGTTTCCGTCTGATCAGAGGCGGCAACTGAGCTGCATCGAGAAAGGCCAAAGCGTCACAGCGTGGATCGACAACTGGTTCGCTTGCAATATAAGTAAAAGCTTGAAGCATTGACCAAAGTGAGATCAATGAGCACGATCGATGGTCCATCTAGGGAAACGACGCGCAACAAAAAAGCCAAACCCCGTTAATTACGGCGTTTGGCTTGGAGTGTCCTGGCCTGTCTGGCCCTTCAGTAGCGGCAGAGGGACTCGAACCCCCGACACGCGGATTATGATTCCGCTGCTCTAACCAGCTGAGCTATGCCGCCATTTGTCTTTGTTGCTGACCTGAAAACTATCGGAATTTTCTGCTTGCTTTGACCACCCAAATCAGCCTCTTTTGTGGCCCCGAGGAGCGTAACAGAACCGGCCGATTTGTTCCAGCAGTTACAGGACACAAATTCAACTCAGAAGGTTACTCAGAAACAGGCTTTGCAGGAACCGGGTATCCCGTAAGCCTCCTGCCTGTATTCTGACTCGTGGAAAGTCGTTTTGAAGCTTTTTTGCGGTCTGGAGTCCATTTTACCGCGGTCAGCCGGGAAGCTTGCACAGTTCAATCCAGTGGCCATCAGGGTCCTGCACGAACGTCTGTAACGCCCCGTCAGGACGAGTTTTTCGATCCAATCGGACCGCGTGATGGGCATCCATGTGGCTTTCCCACTCATCAAGGCAGTCAACCATCAGTGCAAAATGTCCGCCGCGGTGGTGCGAATGTACCGGTTGGCTGCGATCCCCAATCAAGTGCAATTCCTGATATTGCCCCAGTCGGAACCAAGCTCCGGGAAAGTCGAAATCAGGCCGATCCATCATCGGTAGTTTCATCACATCCCGGTAGAAAGTGACACTCTTTTCTACATCTTCGACATGCAGGGCCACGTGATTCAGTTCGAGAGCTTCCATGGTTTCGGCCAATTTTCAGCAGGCGGGTGAGAGATCAATTCCACTTGCATTCTTGCGGAATCTGCCCCGGATCACCAGTCTCGGTTTCGACGTGCCCCGCTGTGTCTTGCTGGCCCCACTGCTACCTTTGCACTTGTGGATCGCAACGCGAATTATGTAGTCGCCGTTTAGCGGGGACCCCATGCCTGTCATTGGCCTTGAATAGAGACTTCCGCGCACGTCTCTTCGCTTTCCCACAGGCGGACCTTGTAGGCCGTCGCGCCGGTTCCTTCGAGAATCTGCGGACAAATATCCTCCAGAAAATGCACCGCCATATTCTCTGCTGTGGGATTGTTTTTCAATTCGTAGATTCGGTGCGGTTCGGAGGATCGAATGGCGGCAAGACCATTGTCATCCTTTTCCCACAAAATGAAGGTGTGATCCCAGTTAGTGTCGATCCATCCGTTCACACCCAGTTTGAGTTGCTTGAAATCCAGAATTCGGCCAATCTCGTCCTGTTCCTGCCCAGTCAGGTAGACTTCGAGCGTGTAGTTGTGCCCGTGTAAATTCCGGCATTTCCCCTCGTGTCCGACCAACCGGTGGCCGGCACAAAAGGTGAATCGTCGCATGATGCTGAGGGACACGATGGGTTAACCTTGGAATATTGGAATGGGCTGCGTGTGTAGACAGGTTTTGAGACCTGACAGGTGGGCGTGAATGTTAAGGTGGGTTGCGCTGATTCCCGCAACCGCTGTCCTTCTCACGACCGCTCTAATCTAAGCGTAGCGCGGAGTCCAGCCAAGCCGACACTGCGAGCCACTGATGCTCTGTTTGGAGTCCTTGTTCGTCGCTTTTTTCGTGACGATCAAACATGCGCATCGAGTCATGCGCGGGAACAGAATTCCCGGAAACGGTGCCGAGCGTCACTCTTGGATACCAATGAGAGCTGAAAATCTGGAACCTGGTTGTCATTTCTGTTCGTCTGGAGCAAGGTCTGCCTGGTACTTTTTTATCGCTTTGAGAAACTGACTTTGCAAATCCTGCTGGTTTGCTGTTTGTTCGAGGGCTTCGTTGCAGCTTTGGAGCAGTTGCTTGGCAGCTTCATACTCAGCAAATACGGAAAATGTTCCATCGGGGAGCCGGCCCAGATCAACTTCCAGAAACCAGTTTTTGTTCTTCCGAACAAGTTTGAGTTCCATGGCGCCAAGCTGCCCTTTTTCGCCGGATTTTGCGAGAGCCGTATTTTCATTCTCGTTGATTTCGATCTCAGCTTGTTTCGCTAGTGACTCGAACATTCGAGACTGAACTGCGCCGGTTCCCATCATCGCGAAATAGCCGTTTACACCGAGAATTTTAATCAAGCGGTCACTGTACTTGGTTTGAACAGCTGTCCCAAACTCCGCGAAGCCTTTGCCAAGCATGATCCGCTTGGCTACTACTGCGGCCGCAGCTTTCGATTTGTCGTCAACCTGCCTCGGGATGCAGGTTTGCAACCGTGATAGATCCTTGGATTTGACACTCTTGTCGAGGCGTTGCAGCAGTTCTTGCGGGCTTTTGGCAAGCTCGTCCTGCGCGTTTGCCAATGAAGTCATGGATGCCAGTAAAGCAATGACAAGAAAAGCCCGCGAGTCAGTGATCGTCAACATCGTTGTCCCTCTGGGAATGTGTTCTATCAGTGGTGAAGAAGCCACATCCCCAACGATGATCGATGCGGAGACACAAAGACAGGTAGTTCAATGAATTCCACCGAGATTCATCAAATTAGGAAGTGGGTAATAAGGTCCACTTGATTTTGGCAGAAGGATGGTTCTGGTCCAGAACGGGGGCTTAGCTTGTGCTAGATCGTTGATTTGAGCGAGAAGGTGCCGGTACGTGCATTGTCACTGCCCAACGGAAATTGCGAGGTTTCTAGCCTTGTGCCTGTAGCCGTAGTGCAACAAACGGCAGTTCGTGGCAAACTGATACCACCATGACCCTTACCAAGGAACGTTTCATGCCTGATGTACGCCAAGCTCAACCACTTTCGATTCCCGATTCTGATGCCCTGCGATTTCTTCCAGAGGGGCCGATCCCGCTTCAGGATGGATTGTGTTCGTGGGTGGGTATCCAGCACGGAAGTGAAGCGACCACTGGCAGTCTTAATCTGCTCGATTTGAGTACGCAGAAAAATCAGTCCTATGACTTGCCGGGCCGACCCGGTTTTGCCTTTCCTTGCCAGGCTCCTGAACAGTTCGTCGTCGGATGTGAGCGTTCGCTCGGCTTCTTTGATGTCAAAACGGGAGCATGGGATCCGTTCTGTGATGGCATCGATGCTGATGTGACAAACACAATCATCAATGATGGGATTTGCTACGAAGACAATCTGATTTTCGGAACGAAAGATCTTGAGTTTGCGACCAAGAAAGCAGGGCTCTATTTGTATCGAGGATCTGACAAAAAGTTGATCCGTTTACGGGATGATCAAATTTGTAGTAACGGAAAAGCGATCCAGCAGACGGCGGATGGTGGTTTGCGTTTACTTGACATCGATACACCGACGCGGCAGTTGGTGGCGTACCCATTGGATATCAAGTCAGGCAGCATCGGATCTGCTGAAGTGCTGCTTGATTTTCAGGGTGATCACGGGTTGCCGGATGGCGCAATTCTGACACCAGACGGTTCCGGTGTGATTGTTGCCATGTTTCGACCGGAAGTTGCTGAATATGGTGAGACCCGTTGGTACGATCTGGCAAGTGGCGAATTGACATGCACATGGCAAACCGCTGGCAGTCCGCAAAACACCTGCCCCGCACTAGTGCGAGTTGGTGGAGAATTGAAATTGTTGATCACTACCGCCGTCGAGAACATGACATCCGAGGATCAACAGAAATGTCCCAACGCGGGTCGCTTGTTTCTCGCAGATGTTGAAATGGACGATTTGGGCGGGCCACTGTCAGACTGCTTTTGGGCGTAAACGGGGACTTCATCTGCGGGGACAGGACGGCCAATTCGTGCCCCCGGTGAATCATTGAATCGCTGCAGGTAAAGTCATGAAGGCCGCTGCGTGGTTTCGCGATCCGTATCGCTTGTCTACCGGAAGTTCTCAACTTCGATGCGGTCAGATTCGCGATACGTGACCTGATCGTCTTGGATCTGGGGAAGACGCTTTCGGATCGCAGTTCTCCAGCCTTCGATGGTTCCGAGTGTCAGGGTTCGCACTCGGCGTTCCAGTTCTCGCTGTGTCTTTGTATCAAGTGTCGCGATTTGCGATCCCAGATCCAGAGAAATGGGCGGCACGCGATCCATGAATTGCTCCAGCTGGCGAGGCGTAATCTCGCAGTCGTGAAGGGTCAGCAGCATCAGGGACTTGGTGTCGAGCAACCACTCCATCATCTCGTCATCGATTTGCCATCCTGACAAATTGAGTGACTCGATGTTGTTCGCCTGAAGCAGGGGGCGAATTCTCGTTTTATCAATTTCAACACCGGCTAACTGCAGTTCGCTGAGTTGAGTCAGGTTTCCGAGTTTTTCGGGTGCCTGGTTTTCAAGTCGGGTGCGATTCAGCGAAAGGCGTCTCAGTGATTTGATGTTGCCAAGCCAAACGAGTGTTCCCGTTGAGATTTCGTTATCATCCAGATTTACGTCCCAAAGTGATTTCAGTTCGGTCCATGCCGCAATTACCGAGGGGTCGATTTCGCTTCCGGGAACCGAAAGGGTAGACAGCGTCTTTAACTGCCCGATCTGCTTCAGACGTGACGTTGAGACCGAGGTGTAGGCAAGAGTAAGCTGATCAAGTTTTTTACAGACCAGTACCTCGTCGATGAGATCATCGGTGACATTTCTGCCACCCACGGCAAACCAATCAAGATCTCGCATCCCCTGCAGTTTTCCATGCTTTGGCCATGGTGCATTGACCGACAATCCTGTCATCGATTTTGCGTTGCAAATTTCGAGTTGCTGTGGACATTGATCAAGGTGGAGTTCGGTTTTCAGCAACGGGACATCGACCAGGCTCACTCGCTGTGGTTTCGCCAATTTGGTGATCCTCAGCTTGCGCAGATGCTCGTGTTCGGACACGTCAACTGTCGCCAGACTTTCACCGTTGATTACCAGTTCATCAAGATTTGGGAATTCATTCAGAATCCACGCGAGCGATTCCTGCTCCACGTCGCAGTCTCGAATGATCAATGACTCCAGTTGCTTCATTCCCGCCAATTGCTGGACTTGCTTGAATGAGATGCCGGTTTCGATCAGGTTCAAGTGCCGGATGCCTGTGTTATTTTTCAGGGGTGACAAATCTGTTTCACGCAGCGGCAGTCCCATCAGGTTCAGTGTGCTGGGGCCGACTCGTTCACCTAGTTGAGCGATCCAATTATCGGAGTTTTTCAGCGGTGCATCATCGGTGTGAATTCCATTCATCACGGAAACCTGATAACTGCCAAGGTCTAGTGAACGAAGTTTCGTCATCGCTTCCAGTGATAGTTGGTCAAGATCGCGTGCATAGCAACCAAATTTTTTGAGGCTTGGTGTGTTGGTTGCTTTGAATCGTGCTAACCACATGTTTCCAGGAATCTTGGCATCTGAGGCGAGGATGGTCTGTAGATAGCCCAGTCCTTCGTCAAAAGAGGAAAGAAGTGGAAGGTTTTCAAGTTCCAAGTCGTGCTGCTGGTTTCGGTCCAGGCTGACCATGGATAAGGCTGGTAGATCAGCCAGTCGGACTTTCAGGACACTGGGGTTGGAAATGCGAGTTGGCCGGTAGACTCGCAGGTTGCGGAGATGCGGCCACGCTTCAATTTCCAAAGCATCAGTAATGCCTTTCGCCGGACGTGACAGCAACAGTGTTTCGGCGGTATTCGACCAGTCGGGTTTGCCAAGTTGCGAGAGTTTCAGCTGGGTATTGGTAAGGTTGATATTTCTTAGTGGTAGATGGTCGAGCTTGCCAAATTGGGTGCGGTCAAGATTTGTCCTTGATAAATCCAGCTGAGTCAGATGGTTCAGATCGGCAATCGCGTCGATCAGTGAGGCATCCAGATCCTGACGCGAGATTTGGAGTCCGCGGAAATGAGGGTTGTCGACAAGAGGTGACAAGTGGTCCGCAGTGACTTCACAAGTCATACATGTGATCGCTACCACGCCGGGCGTTTGGCATGCCAGGGCTGTCGTGTTCGCGTCAGCAGAGATCAGATCAATGGAGCGGATTCGTCGTAGTACTTGTTGCAGACCAGGTGGGACGCGAGTTACGAGAGCTTCGGGTATCCATACCGCGAGAAAACAATTTCCAGAGCGACCCAGTTGGTTTGCAATTTTTTGGTGCTTCCACGCACCATAGTACTCGATGCCCAGGATCAACGCGGGGATCAGTATGATCGCGATGGCGGTACCAACGTCAAGCAGTTGAGCTCTGCGTTGGTTCTGCGCTCTCACAATGTAATTTCCGCGGTACCAGACGTATCCATAAACAACCACGATGACCAGTAGGAAGAGGAGTGCGTTGCTCGCTAATCTTAGTGGCGACCAGAATCGCGGTTCCGCAGGTAGGTCGCTTTTGTACTGAATGCTGTATTGAAGCGGCCACCCAGCCATGACAGGCATTTGGTCGTCCGTAACCGTTCGGCTCATCTCCTCGGTCTGGGCGGCTCCTCGCCAGGTACCACTGACCTCGACGTATTTGAATGGCAGGTTTGCAAACACGCCAAGGCTGATGATGACTGTCGTAAGCAATATGGCTACGAAGTGAATACGGCCTTTCCCAGAGGTTTCCTGCCCTGCGGGGGCACTCGCTTCATTCATGCTCAGGGGACTCGGAAGTGGGGACGCCAGAGAATTGCCAATTGCTGAGTGGAATGGAGTCCAACTGGCTCCGTCCGCGACAGTGTAGTGTTGCAGAAAGGGTCGAGAGGATGAGTTAACCTTTGCATCATTTTAGACAACTATTTGGGCTCTTGCTGCCGTTCAGTCGCATTCAGGTGACCAAGCCCGACCCCCTGATGGAGAAAATTGCCAAGGTTGTGGTGCCTTCGGCGCGAAAGTCTGGGCAAAACTGGCCAAGGGACGTTTGGAAGATAAGGCGGAGCTTGGAGCAAAACGCTAGTGGCTGCAGTCGCCAAAAATAGCCCCCGCTGAGCAACCTGGGGGGATTCAGGAGCCTAAATCAGCCTTCTCGTTTCCATCGGAGTCGTATCGATTGAACGCGAAGTAAACAAACGGAACAGGAAGGCAGGGCAAAAGCAGCAGAAAGAAACTACCTAGCAAAAACGAGAATGTGACGGTCATGGCAAGGAAAGCTGTCCAAAGCCACCACGTGTCTCGCCAAAGTCCAAGCATTTGCTTCATGAATCGATGTTACTTGATGTGTGTGCTGTCAGCAGGCAACTCTGCCAGTGTCATTTGAGCCAGCAAGCATACCGAGCCATGTGGAGTCCGTCAGCCTTGACTTTGGATATCCATCCGATCTCTCCATGTTTACTTGGAGAGGTCCCGAGCATGCAACCCCTGCAATACGGCAGCAAGGTTTTCTTCACTCGCCAAGTTCTGAGCGTTGCAAGCCAGTGGAGCCGGTTCGTAAATTCAGCAACACGTGCTATTTGGGTCACACTTGCCACCTGGCGATTGATCAGTCGTCTGCAGCTTGTGGTGAGGGTTCCCAGTCCAACGGAGATTCGGTTCCGTCTTCTCGCCTTTGCCAAGGTCGCCACAGGATGACGGGGGTTTCAACTTTCAAGTCACTTTTTCTGGGTGGAATTTGCTGAGGCTCAAGTTTGATCTGGCTGATGTCGTACTTTTGCTGCAAGTCTTCCAGGTCCTTTGTCAGTTCACGGTGCAATTGTTGTTTGTCTTTGTCTAACAGTTGCAGGGTTCGTTCGGCCCTCGCTACATCACTGCTTTGTTGTGACGCGTAACCAACGCCTCTTGCAGCAGTTGAAACACTGGTGCGGCGTCCTCCCATGAATCCTCCCAGTAGTGCACCGATCACTGAAGAGCCTGCAGATATCATTGATGAGCGGCTTTGGCTTTTTTCACGTGCCAGCCGATCTTGCCCTGTTCGAATTTTTTTCTCAAGCGACTTCAATTTGCTTTCGTATTTATCACGCAGCTTTTCTGTTTGCTCATCTCGTTCCTCGCGAAATTTCTGCGTGAAATATGCAATTGCGTCCGCTTGGTCTCCGAGGGGCGCTGTCCCTTTGACGAGGTTTGATTTGTAGAGTGTTACGTCGCAGTGTCGATACAGGAATTCTTTGTATTGAGACCGGTAAGTTCGATACTTGCCTTTGTTCACAAGTTCACCGGGGAGTGAAGCAAACGTGAATCCTTCTTCAGCGGATTCAACCAGGTCAAGATCCAGGCTCACGTGCTCACTACTTTCCCAGTAGTCTTCTGGAAATTCGGGCGTGCAATTAATGACATGTTTTGCGTCCTGCCATTGATCCAGTGATGCTGTTTTTCGAATGAAGTGTAAAGCACCTTCGCAATACAGAGTTGGTCGATAAATCAGTTTTGCGTTGGGACTGCTCCGCAGATTGGTTCCTGAGAAGCGTTCAATGATGCCTGCGGGAACGGCAGGACGACTCTCGGTTGGCGATGAGGTATTCGAGGTGCTGGATTTCGGTGGTTGACCAGAACTGGTTGCTTTCGTCTCGTCGGAGTCTCTTGCGACGATGTTGCTTTGTGTTTTCAGAGACTCCAACCGTTCTTTTTTATCTGCCATCAGCCGACTGATCTGTCCTCGTGCCAGTGGCCCAGCAAGATAGGACATTGCCCAACGTGTTTGGAATACACGGGGCTGATGTTCGTGGACATTGTTCATCAGGAATACGCGACTGCCCAGACTTGCAAGTGTCTGTTCCATCTGTTGACGATCAAACGTCTGGCCGGCCTGTCCCGCTGCTCCTTCAAGTCCTTCAAGAACTCTCGCTTTGTCTCGTTCCGTTTGCAAACGCCCCAGAAACCAAGTGCCGATGTTAGACAAGCCTTTGTAATCAAGGTCGACTGGGTTTTGAGTTGCAAGTGTGATGCCCAAGCCGAAAGCCCGTGCTTGTTTGAGCAGTGTCAGCATCGGTGGTTTGGAGGGAGGGTTCTTGACGGGAGGAAAGTAGCCGGCCACTTCGTCCATGTAAAAGAGTGCTCTGAGAGAGCTTGTGCCGGTTTGTGTTCTGACCCACGCCAGGAGTTCGTTCAGAAGGATGGTGACAAAGAACATTCGTTCGTTATCGTTGAGGTGGGCGATCGACAGGATTGAAATGCGAGGTTTTCCGGTCGCTGAATGCAGCAAGCTTTTGATCGACAAGGAATCGCCCTCCATCCATGAGGCGAATGCGGGTGATGCCAACAGGTTGTTGAGTCGCATCGCGAGTTTGTTTCGAGCATCGGCTGACATGAAAGAATCAAGGTCGACGACTCCGATTCGATCGATTGGTGGCTTTTGAATCAATCGGATCAACTGCCCGATACCAACATTCTTTCCTGCCTTCCACTGTTTTTGTAAAATCGAAGAGAGCAGGATATGCTCCGATGATGTCATGGGATCGGCATCGATCCCCATCAGGGTTAGCAACCCAGAGACGGCTCCGGTGATCTTGTCACCTAACAGTTCGGCGTCGTCTCTTGCTTCAACTGGGGGGGCATCGAAGCTTTTCAATACGGTCATTGGCAGTCCGATGTTACTGCCTGGTGTATAGACCGAAATGTCGACGGAATCTTTGAGTCGTTGAACACGACCAGCATCTTGCCCCCAGGACTTTAGACCTTCACGCCATTGATCGGCAGTGTCGGACGCCAATTGCTCGATGCTGACTCCCTTTCGTTCAGCTTCACCTTCGTCCAGCCAGGGCTGAAAATCGTCGGGGCTCAGATTCGGAAATGTCAGCAGCAGGTTTGCCAGATCTCCCTTAGGATCAACACAGATGATGGGAATCCCATCCAACGCAGCTTCTTCCAGTAGAGAAATACAGAGTCCCGTCTTTCCGCTACCGGTCATGCCAACACACATTGCGTGGGTGCAAAGGTCTTTTGCATCGTACATCAGTAGATCGTCCGTCATTTCCCGCTTTGCGAGATCGTAATCACGACCCAAATAAAAGGCTGCCAGTTTTTCAAAAACGTCGGGTGATGGGTTAGTCATAAAGAATCGATGCAGGCACTCGGGCGGATGTCTCGTATATCAGCGATCAGCAGTTTAGCGCTGATCACATTGCAAAAGCCGATCATACAACAGAATTCGACCTTCTATATTTTAACGCATCGCTGGGCGGTCGCAGATGTGGGGTCACGGCGCTATGATAGGAACTGCCTGCAATAACCTCGAGGGAAAGTTATGCTCGATCTTTACGACAAGATTCAAGAAGCCTGCACTAAAATTCGTCACGAGTTCAGTGATAAGCCGAGGGTCGGTATTATTCTGGGTACCGGGCTGGGCGACATTGTCGAGGAACTTGAGGTCGAAGCCACACTCGACTACAAAGATATTCCGCACTTTTTGACCTCGACGGCGACAAGCCATCGAGGGCGATTGGTATGTGGGCGTTTAGCCGGCGTACCCGTCGTGGCCATGGAGGGCCGCTTTCATCTTTATGAAGGGTATTCTTTAAAAGATATCACTTTGCCTGTCAGGGTATTCAAAGAACTCGGCGCCGAACTGATGATTGTCAGCAATGCTTGCGGTGGGTTGAACCCCTATTTTAATGCAGGGGATTTGATGGTGATTGAAGATCAAATCAATCTGCTGGGTGATAACCCACTGATCGGGATCAACGATGATCGACTCGGACCCCGCTTTCCTGACATGTGCGAACCCTACGATCAGCAGTGGATTGATCGTACGATGAAGATTGCCAGAGAACGTGATATCAATATCCACAAGGGGGTTTTTGTGGCTGTTGCAGGACCCAATCTGGAAACTCGAGCCGAGTATCGATACCTGAGAATGATCGGGGCGGATGTGGTCGGTATGAGCACGGTTCCCGAGGCGATTGTTGCTGTTCACTGCGGTTTGAAAACCGTTGGACTCAGCGTTGTTACTGATATGTGCCTGCCAGATGCATTGAAACCATCGAATGTCCAAGAGATCATTGCGGTTGCGAATGAGGCGACTCCAAAGCTGATTGCTGTCGTGGATGGAATTGTTCAAGAGTTCAATCACAACAGGATGGCTTGATTGCCGATGGGCACAAAGTCACCGACTGTAGATTCAGCGCATCAGGAAGGTCAACTGCTCCAACAAGCAGTCGAGTTCGTGACCTCCAAAGGTGGCGATACAGGAACTGAAAAGCGTCCTGTGACGGGAATCATTCTTGGTAGTGGGCTAGGAGGCTTGGCAGACCAAATCCTTGATCCCGTCGTGTTGCGTTACGAAGACATTCCCGGTTTTGCCGCCTCATCTGCGGGGGGGCATCGAGGCGAGTTGATTCTTGGGGCCATCGAGGCTGTGCCGGTCATCGCGATGGCGGGCCGATTTCATCGGTATGAAGGCTGGTCAAATGAGCAAGTTTCGTTTCCGGTCAAGTTAATGGCTCGACTTGGTGCCCAGCAATTGATCGTCAGCAATGCAGCGGGTGGCGTGAATCCAAAATTTTGTGTGGGTGACATTGTTGTGATTCGTGATCACCTGAATTTCATGGGATGTTGCAATTTCCAAGGTTCGGGAGGAATGCGAAACTCTGATTCGCCGCCAGATCAGAAATCCAGCGAATTCTGCATCGGCCCAGAGCATCAGCAGAAAGTGGATGCGGACTGCCCGGGGTTGATGCGGGGAAATGAGATCTATGACTCGGAATTATCACGAATTGCGTTTCAAGTGGGGGTGAGAGATGGATTTAACGTCTATCCGGGGACTTACCTTGCGACGTTGGGACCCAACTACGAGACTCGCAGCGAGTATAGAATGATGCGGCGGATAGGGGCTGATGTGGCAGGTATGAGCACCGTTCCGGAGGTATTGGCTGCTTCTGCTGCAGGAATGCGGATCTTGGGACTTTCGATGGTGAGCAACGTCGCGAATCCCGATCAACCAACCAAGGCGAATCATTCGGAAGTGCTGGAGGCGGGGATCGCTGCAGCAGTTAAACTGGAGAGCATTGTTCGCGAAGTGTTGTCCTGTTAGAGGGCGAAGCGAACATGGTTCCCTTCGCCGCTGAATGTCCGCTACCCTGTTTTGTGGATATCTCACGCCTGAATTTTACCTCGTCGCCCGCTCGGCACTTACCTTTTCCAGACTTCGGTTTTCAACCCCAGCTCTCAGCCATTGGCTAACAAGTAAACCAACCCTGAGCCAATCATGAATCAATCGCCAAATATAAAGTCGACAGTCGGGGGACGTGACTCTCTGTCTCGCTCCACTCTGGATGGATTGTCACTCGATCTGGGCGTGCAACAACTTCACCAGGCGATCCACGAAATTCCAATTGGTCACAACGATGAGCACTTGACTCAGATTGAGGTCAATGGATCGGCTGGCCAGGATGCCGTCCTGATGCGTTTGGATCATCCGATTCGGATCAAGATGGAAGGGCCTCTCGGTGACTACGCGTTTGCGTTCAATAAGCAGGCTGACATTCGCATGACAGGTGCCGTGGGGAATGGTGTAGCTGAGGGGATGATCAGCGGCGCGGTTCGCGTGCGTGGTGACGCCGGTGTTGGTGCCGGAGCGGCCATGACAGGCGGGACACTTGCGATTTACGGAAACGCGGGTAATCGTTGTGGAGCCGCGATGCGAGGTGGAGGCATTTTTGTCCGAGGTGACGTAGGTGATGAGGCAGGTGTTGGTGCGTTGGGAGGGATGATCGTGATCGGTGGTGATGCTGGTCATAACCTTGGTGATGCGATGAGTAACGCGACAGTGTTCATTCGAGGTTCTGCCGCAAGTCTTGCTGCCGGAGTGATGGATGCTCCCCTGCGAAAGCGTGAGCAATTGCGTTTGGGGCTACTGCTCATCAATGCGTCGATTCGTGGTGACGCAAAAGAGTTTCGTCGCATCGTGCCGGCAGCGATGCTGGAAGCTGAAGCAAATGAGCGTGGGGAACTGAATCCGAATTGGCGATAGCGAAACGAAGCTTCAAACGACTTTGGAAATGCACGCCGGCATTGGAATTGAATCGATGAATGAACGTCTGGAAAAAATCTGTTTTCTGCCTCCACCTATGGATACGCCTTGGGTCGGCGCGCCTGCCGAAGATAGATCAACACAAATTGAACGGACCGATGGAAATCCTGTCTCGTTGAAATTGCCATTGTTCTGGTATGACCCGCCATGGTCAGAGGTCGAAATTGATTCGGCTGACGCTATTGCGGCTGCGGTTGCTCGATTGGGAGTACTCGTCAGTGCGTTACGTAGCGACCTTGCCTCGGTGGATGACGAGCCCGAATTGCATGGGGCCAGTTCTGGTGAAACGATTGGGGTGCAGGTGCAAGAGACAGAGTCTTTGCCGCGAATGATTCCCTACCGTCCCGAACGTTATGGTTTGAGCGACCGAGATTTTGATGGTGTGGCTATCGTTGATGTGCGACTCGCAATGCGGCGGGATCCAACAGGGCGGTTCGCGTACACACCGGAGGAAATTGGGCGGTGGGAGGAAACTCAGGCAGAGACGCCACTTGCGGGAGGAGGCTGGGTGCCGGCGGCTTCCTTCCCTCCTGATGTTGAAGGTCTCGAAAAGCTCGAAGGAAAACTTAATCAATTGCGTTTGCTGGCAGGGGATGCCGCTGTCTTCGTTTCAATGGCTCCTCATCGTCTCAACGAAGAACTGCCGGCGGTTCTTCGCAGCCAGCCCGACGGGGTTATCCTCAGATTGAATGAGCTTGATCTGAACGCACTGGAACTTGCACATTGCGTCAAGCAAACACGTGCGATGATGGATGAACAGCAGGCTGAACACGTACCCTTGTGGGTCGTGCCAGGTGAAATATCAGCAACGGATGCCGCAAAATTAATCGCTTTGGGTGCCAGCGCGGTTGCCATTGACTCGTGGTGCCAGGAACTCGTCAACGAGGTCAGAGATGCTCAGCAAAATGCGGGCTCAACTTCAGGGTACGCTTCCTTGTCAGCACCCAAAACGCAGGACTGGGTGGATTGGGTCGAAGATGAGTTGTTTCGCCATATCGAACGTTTCGATGGCTTGATGCATGCCATGGTGTATCAACCACCTGAAGACAGATTGGCAACGCTTTCAGCAGAGTGGGCTTCCAAGTTATCGATTCCTGCTTTGAATGTCCCATTCGATTCAGGTTCTTGATACCCGGTTTGCTGGGGATCCGAGCAGGCCAAGGTGCTACGTACTCCTTTTCAGTGTTGCCTTTCGCATTTCTCGTGGGCTCACTGGGCACGTTTGATCGACACCTGATAACTGCCGCGGTTGTCATTCATCTTTCCGCATTCGTCATTGATGCGAAATAGTAGCCAACTGTATTCGGGGACATTGACCATCGACGGTTCACTCACTTCTTGAATCTCGAGTGGTTTGATCCGTTTTGCTTGGGGATCATTGGCGTTGGGCAGCAAGCAGAATTGCAATTGCCCGAGTGGGCGGCCACGATGGTATTGGAAGGTGATCCCCGACGGTTGGCTTGTCCACGGCTTGGGTTGATCTGCAAGGGTGATCTCTCCTTCGGCGGAAATGCTGATTTTAGCGTCTCGCGGAATACGGACCCCGCAGGACTGCCAGCCTTGATCTGGTCGGACTTCAAGCTGGAGGTCGCTGCCATTCCAGACGGGGTCCTTTGCCGAAAGCTTTACCTGCTCCCTGTTCCAGTCAAAACCGTAGTTCAGATCGTGGCAAGCCAAACGCCAGCGGGCTGCCAAAATCGGCCATTGCTTACCGAGGGTTGATTGCAGCTCGCGATTGAAGGCAGGCCCAGTTTCCTTACCTCGTTGTGCTGCGGTCACAAAAGCCGAGCGGTACTCCGGGTAACTACTCAGAATCATGCAGGCAGCCCAACTCCAACTGTAGGTGGCGACATCACCGGTTAAATTTGGCTGATAACCCAGCACCGCGTTAATACTGGGGACCTCGCTGCTCTTCGTTGCCTGATCCATGCGTTTGAATCGTCCCCAATACGGTGCGTCATCACGACTTTGGGGAATCTGATTGATTTTGATCGCAGCTCCGGACCGGTGGTGGGTTGCCAGCAGTTCAGCAGATCCCTCTTGGTACCAAGTAGGTCCAGCGCCATTGAACAAGTGGTAAGCCAGTGAATGGACACCTTCATGCAGCAGCAAGTGTCGTGTGTAATATTCGCTTTGTTGTGCCAGGACCCAAACTTGACTACCCATCGCATAACCGAAAGGAAAATTGGGAACGGTCGCCGGAATCAGGCCACGTTGGTTAAAATCGGCTTTATTACGGATCACGCAGGCTTTCACCTTGAAGTCAGTGATTGCATTTGTGTCCAGATTCCAGAACTGAATCCATTGAGGTACCGCGGCATCAAAAGATGCCACCAGACTTTCGGCCTCTTCTGCGGAAGCGATATCCGTGGTCAAGTGAATGTAGCGGCCGTCCCGCACCAAAAGCTCGTCGGCCCTCAAGGGGGCGACAAGTAAGGCGAAGAAACAACCCACACCGAAGATTAACTGTGATTGAAACATTCTCCCATTCTACATGGATTTTTCGTTTTGCTGTCAGGGTGAAACTGCTTGGCTGGGTTGGGGTTGCGTTGTGTCTGGTGCTGGCCAGCGGATGTGTGCCTCGTGCTGAGAGCGATGTCGTCGTTTATTCGGCACTGGACGAGGAATTTGCGTTCCCCATTCTTAACGCATTTGAAAGATCCACGGATCATGAGACAGGTGTCATTCCCAAATTTGACGTTGAATCAACCAAGACCGTCGGTCTGGTCAATCGCATCATTGCCGAACAGGATAAGCCTGTTTGTGATTTGTTCTGGAACAATGAAATCATGCATACCGTGCGTCTCCAGAAATTGGGGCTTTTGCAACCGATGAGCTGGGATCTGCCCCCGGGTTATCCAACGGACATGGTTGCCCGCGACGGAACATGGTGTGGGTTTGCTGCTCGTGCGCGTGTGTTGCTGATCAACACAAAGTTGATCCCGGATCCGGCCGATTACCCTACCTCGGTCACCGAGCTGTCCGATCCCAAGTGGGAAAAGAAATGTGCGATGGCGCGGCCGTTATTCGGGACGACGGCAACACATTTTGCTGTGCTTCGAGAATTGCAAGGTCGTGAGGCTACGCTAAGCCAAATGCAGGCCATTCAAAAAAATGCAGTGATTTTGTCCGGCAATAAGCAAGTTGCCCAAGCAGTTGCCTCGGGACGCGTGGCATGGGGATTGACGGATACAGACGACGCGATCATCGAAAAAGATAGTGGTGAGCCCGTTGCAATTGTCTTTCCTGATCAAGCTCCGGATCAGGCGGGAGCCCTGCGAATTCCCAATACAATCGCCGTGCTTAAGAATGCTCCTCATGCTGTGGCTGCTGCAGAACTTGCTGATTATCTCGTCAGCCCCGAAACGGAGGATCGACTTGCGATGGGCAATAGTAGCCAATTACCGGTGCATCGCGGCAGCAAATTTCCACCGCGGGTACTACCTAGCGACCCTGTTCGTTGGATGCGGGTTGACTTCGAGGCAGCGGCCGAGGGTTGGGATGAGTGGTCAAAGGAAGTTCAGGAGATGTTCCGTGACTGATTTCACTCACCCTTGAGTGCATGTGGTGTGGCCATTAGGTGCCGGCTCGTCGGTTCGCACTGCCAATTCAGGCTTTCAGATCAGACTGTCAGATCAGGCTGATTCCAACGAGGTCGAGTGGACTGTTTCACCATTGAGTCGGTAGTGACGGCCGCGTTGGCTTGCCAGCTGTTGCAGATGAGGGCGTCGGATCATTTGCAGGCTGGTCTTGGTGGCAGGTGATTCCGAAGGCGATTCCGCAGTATCTGCATGGGTCCCGAAGGCCCGAAGACGACGCATCAGAGCACCTGAAAGTGGGCGTGGTGTGCTCTCTGCGCGGGCGGCGACAACCGACTTGTCTTCGCTCATTCGCAGTAAACGTCTCATATCTTCTATCCGTACGGTAGCGTCCGTTTCCTGAATGAAAACGAGTTCGCCGGTTGATCGTTCCAGTCCAGTTTGACCGGCGGCTTCAAGCCCCCGGGGACGACTGTGGCGAACAATCCGTACTTGTGGATAACGGGCCTTCAACTCACTCAGGACTTCGGGCGTGGAGTCCTTGCTTCCATCGTCAACCACAATCACCTCTGTGGCTCCCCGTGTCAGATCTGACATAGCCTCGAGGACTTGAATCACTCGGGATTCAACGTGATGTTCACCATTTCGGACGGGCAGGACAACAGATATTCGAGGGGTTGGCGAGGACATCTGTGGGTTCCGATGGAGGCTGCGTCTTCAGGAGCGACGCTGAGCATCTTTGGCTGACGATACCTGTTGCTTCGACTATCGATTGCCAATTGCTTGACCCACCAAATGAAAGGTCGCGATTTGCCCATCGTTCCGTCGCTAACGAATGCACCTATAATCGTGGGCGAGATATCATGTTGAGCAAGGTGGATTTTGAACCAGGCCTCGTGTTTCAGACGTCCCCTTGGATGGGGTGAACTGATAATGACGGCCAAGTACGCTATTGGTGTTGTCTCCGCCCGAAAATTCATGCTTCCGATCATTTCCTCTGCAGCAGGTAAAAGCACTGTGTCTAACGTTCCTGATTTTCAAAAAGGCTTGCCGTTCGATGGGACCAGCGGGTTGTTGCCCGCGATCGCCCAAGATATTGCCACCGGACGTGTCCTGATGATGGCTTGGATGGATCAGCAGGCGTGGCAAGAGACACTATCATCAGGCGCTGCGGTTTATTTCAGTCGAAGCCGGGGGAAATTGTGGCGAAAGGGTGAAACCAGTGGACACCGCCAGCGGGTAACCGAAATTCGAGTCGATTGTGATGCCGATTCCATTCTGCTGAAGGTCGAACAGACCGGTGCTGCCTGCCATGAGGGTTACGCCAGTTGTTTTTTCCGAAGCATTGATGAGGGTGGTGCTGCGAATATTACTGAGGACAGGTTGGTCGACCCCGAAAAGGTCTACGGAACGCAAAAATGAAAACCGTCGCTGATGCACAACGTGTCATTTCGTTGCTGCCCGGAGCTACCGAATGGGTTTGCCAGTTGGGACTTGCTGATCGTCTGGTTGCCATCTCGCATGAATGTGATTTTCCAACTGCAATTTGCGCCTTGCCACGCGTCACTCAGTCGAAAATTGATTCCACGCAGTCCAGTCGTGAGATCGATGCTGCCGTGAAATCATTCAGCGATACAAAGACATCCCTGTATGAACTTGATCAGGACAGGGTACGTTCTCTGAAACCTGATTTGATTTTGACCCAGACACTATGCAATGTGTGTGCCGTCAATGAACGCGACGTGTTGCAGTGTATCGATGATCTCGAACAACATTGTGAGATCCTGGACTTGCCGGCGACAAGTTTGACAGGCGTATTGGATGATTCGTCAACGATCTGGAAAGCGACTGGGCGCTCTGAGTCCGGAATCCGGGCGAGGAAGGCGATTGATGAACGCATCGACCGTGTTCGTCAGACTGTTGAAAAACGATATTCCGGAAATCAGGTGTCGCGACCAA
>Ga0315316_10000062_pt1 | contig 50669 bp, 90 predicted proteins | sample M160m3416metaG_FD_203702 | JGI IMG/M metagenome (GOLD analysis project Ga0315316, IMG submission 203702) | Ammonia-oxidizing marine archaeal communities from Monterey Bay, California, United States - M1 60m 3416 | ecosystem: Environmental > Aquatic > Marine > Intertidal zone | place: USA... | reverse complement strand
ATTACCAAACAGTACCCTGGTATACCTGTCTGGGTTAATGATTTGTATGAACCACTGGTGAACTTCTGGATCCAGTTAAGAGATCATGGAGAAACAATATCATCAGACTTAGCAGATCTTAAGAAAGAATATAATACACCAGATAAAGCAAGAGGTTTGTTTAATGATAGTAAAGGGAATCTTCTTGATGGTGATGACATTGACAGAGCAGTTGCTTTTTATATTGTAAACAAGTGTTCATTCAGTGGTCTTACTGAGTCCTCATCATTTTCACCTCAAGCATCTAATAATAACTGGACTATGAGAGGGATAGATAAACTCCCTGGTTACAGTGAGATTATCAAGGACTGGAAGATCACCTGCGTAGACTACGCTGACCTTGTAGAGGACTGTACAGGTCATAGTGTTAAGCTTACATGCGAGTACAGTACATTCATATATGCTGACCCACCTTACAGTATTAAAGACTTCCTCTATGGAGAGAAGGGTAAGTTACATAAGGGTTTCGACCATGAGAGATTCGCAAATGTAATGGATGATACAATCGGGAACGTAATGATTTCATATAATGACAATAAGGAGATCAGGGATCGTTTTTGGGAGTGGAAGGCTTATGATTGGGATCACACGTACACGATGCGCTCTACTGGTGACTACATGAAAGACCAGAAGGCCAGACGTGAACTTTTACTAACGAACTACACATGTCAGAAGGAAGCTTAGGAGTCAGAGTCAAGAACGGACGTTGCTCTTTGTATCATACAAGGAGAGGCATCCTTCAGGTCTTTGGTACTGGATGTACACAGGCTCTCATCAATGGTGATGAGGTACATGTCACTCTGAACAGTGGCTCTGTTGCCATCTATGAGATCAATCAGCATGGTACTGGTGTTAATGGTCCTCGGAGAATAATTACATGAAGCAGGTTGGAGTATCCTATCCTTATGTTTATAGGGATAGGTTTGATTTTAATACTGATGAGCAGGTTAAGATTGCTGACCAACTCTTTGGGTTGGTTAATCAGTATGAGGTACAGACCAGCATAGAACATGGTGGTAGATCTACTGCCAATCTAGTGGGTGTACCAGGTCATCACTTCCCCCACAATAATGATGGTAATCATACGTACATCAATTATCTTAGAGAGAAGATGATGTACCTTAAACAAGCATGGAAGTATGATAACTATCCTTTCTTTATATCTAACTCATGGTATAATGAACACTATGAAGGGGACTGGACTGACGAACATCAGCACGGTCCTTGTGTTGTAGCCACAGCATACATATTAAAACCAGAAGGTTCAGGTGAACTGCTCATAAGAGATCCTCTTACAGAGATCAGAGCATCAGAACCCATGAACGTAGAACCTTGGAGACGCATTAATGTATCTCAAGGTGATGTGATATTCTTTCCTGGTTGGTTGCGTCATAAGACTGAACCTAACTATACTACTGGGAGGAGAGTGATACTTTCTATGAATATCACACCAGACCACAGTTACGATTTTGAATCCCCACCTATATTATGAGCAGTGAATTATCTGACATCCTTACTTCCATCAACACCACTAAGAAACATCTATATCTTGAGGATCCTGATCGCATCAAGTCTTATCCTAGTTACGTCGTTAATAGATGTCTGTCTGGTCATGTTGATAGTATCTTATATGCAAACGAGATGAACAAGGCAACACACTTGCCTAACCGTCTTCAATATGACTTCTTGCTAAATACTTTGAGGAAACGTAAGCGTTTCACCCCTTGGTTGAAGAAGGAACAGATTGAAGATCTGGATCTTGTTAAAAAGCATTATGGTTATAGTAATGACAAAGCAAAGATCGCCCTTAAACTTCTCACCAAAACCCAACTAGATTTTATTAGGCAAAAGCATGACACGGGAGGAAGGAGATGACAACATCTTTCACTGAACAGGAAGTTAAATGGACTCCTGACCAGATGGTAGAGGTGACTTTAAGTGAACCAGATGATTTTCTTAAGGTAAGGGAAACACTAACACGTATTGGTGTAGCTTCTAGAAAGGAAAAGAAACTATATCAGTCATGCCACATCCTGCATAAGCAGGGAAGATATTACATTGTACATTTTAAAGAACTGTTCGCACTTGATGGTAAGTCTGCGAACCTTTCTCTTAATGATGTCCAAAGAAGGAACAGAATTATTCAGTTACTTAGTGACTGGGGATTAGTAAGCATAAACAATTCAGATGATGTTGTTGATGTTGCTCCCTTGAGTCAGATTAAAGTCTTGTCTTATAAGGACAAGGGTGGATGGACTCTAGAGTCTAAGTACAACATTGGTAAGAAGAAGGCGTAAAAACCGTAGTGATAGAGAGGGGTTTCAACACCCCTCTTTTTTTATGTCATGTTATAATTAGTTATGGATGCCGAAAGGGTCCACACAACATAAACTCGCTTATTAAAGGAGCTACTATCATGCCTAACAGAGCATCAGCATTGGCTGGATTCGATTACTCACCGTTTGGAGTAGGATTAGAAACCCTATTCGACAGACTTGAGTCCTATCATGGTCACAGTACAAGCTATCCCCCTTACAATATTATAAAGAATGACTCTACTAACTTCGACATTGAAGTCGCACTTGCTGGCTTTAAGAGAGACCAGATCGAAGTTACTACTGAACAGAACGTTCTCACAGTTGCCTCAAAGATTAAGGACAAAGATCTTGAGAGAACATATGTTCATAGAGGATTGTCCCAACGATCCTTCAAGACAACATGGCAGTTGGGTGACGATGTAAGAGTCGCAGGTGTTACGTTCACCGATGGACTTCTGAAAATTAATCTGGAAAAAGTGGTACCAGATCATCAGAAGCGAATCACTTATGATGTAACTGCGGCACTACCCGTGTCATAAATAACGTAACGATGTGGGGAGCTTGACATTATGTTAGCTCCCCTCTATAATGTTAGTACAAAGAACTACGCCATGATTGACGAATCAAGAATTAAGTTACTTCTGACACGAGATGGTGATACTGTCATCTGTGACTTACAGGAAGCAGTTGATAAAGACTCTGGTGACAGACAGGCATACTTGATGACTGTCCCTTATAAGGTAGAGATCTCAGAGCAACCATCACAGGTGACTGATCCAGAAACCTTTGAGGATCAGGAGATTAAGATAAGGTACACACCTTGGAATCCTTTCACCATTGACACAAGGATTGCTATCCAACCAGACTATGTTGTTTCTATAATGGAACCAGCACCTAGTTTACTTCACACATACTTAAGTAACGTACGTAAGAAGCAAGGTGATCAAGGAGCACCAGTAGCAACTACTATTCCTGAGATCATAGCTCCTGATGGAACGGTAGTATGAGTATAAAATTATTAATGCTTAGGACAGGTGAGGAAGTCATCGCTGAGGTAAAAGAAATAATTGAGCCTGAGACTGAGAAACCTCTTGGGTATCATATGCATAAACCATTTCGACTTGATATTGTCAGCACTGCTGGTGGTGATAAAGGGTATCAGTTGGAGTGGTTTCCTTGGGCTCCCTTGAGCAAAGACAAGGACTTCTTTTTACCAGGCAGTCATGTGGTCACAGTATATGAACCACTGGATGCTATTAATGCCCAGTATATTTCTGCTATAGACGAGGCTAGGTACGAAGAGAATTTCAAGAAGCATGAGGAGAGATTCAATCTCAGTTATGAGGAGCAGGATCTTGATGACATGTTTGAAGAAGCAGATAAATTATTACAAGAGATTGACGATGGCGAAGGAACTAGCGAGTCAGTTGGAGACACAACTGATACTACTGAAGTCGGGGACGTACCTGATCAGCAAGATCGAGACACTTGAGGAAGAACCTGCTGCTCATTTAGAACAACCATTTATGGTGAGGGAGGATGGTACATTAGAACCATGGCCACTTCACACAGTGGACGATGACGTGTTGATTTATTCTGATACTATTGCTACAATCTTAGAACCAAAGGATGAACTCCTTAAGAAGTATAAGACTTGCACTGAATGAGTTTCTACACCAATGTTCAATTAGTCGGGAACGATCTCCTCTATTTGGGATACGAGTATGGACAACGTATCCAAAGGAAGTTTAAGTTCTCACCTACTTTGTATGTGGTTAGCAATACCGAGACCAAGTATAAAACCTTGGACGGTAGATTTGCCAAGCCTATACAATTCAATACTGTCAAGGAGGCACGTGAATTTAGAGACAAATATAAGGATGTAGATGGATTTGAGGTTCATGGGTATGATAGATTCCTATATCAATACATCTCGTCGGAGTTTAAGGATGAGGTGGATTACGATCTCAAAGCACTTAAGATTACGTCGCTCGATATTGAGGTTGCATGTGAGAATGGCTTTCCTAACGTACGTGAATGTGCGGAACCATTACTATCGATCACAGTACAGGACTATGCTAGCCGTAAGCTTAAAGTATGGGGGACGAGGGATTATAAGACGGATCGTGAGGACGTTGAGTTCATTTTGTGCGACGGTGAAGAACATCTGCTACGCAGCTTTCTTGCTTACTGGCAAACTGATTTCCCAGATGTTCTTACTGGTTGGAATGTAGAACTATATGACGTACCATATATCTGTGGACGTATGGAGAGACTCTTTGGTAACAAAGAGATGAGGATGATGTCTCCTTGGGGTATAGTACACCGAGAGGAGATGGAGATAAAGGGTCGTCAGCAGATCATATACAACATGTATGGTATCAATGTGCTGGACTACCTTGACTTGTATAAGAAGTTCACTTATACTAATCAGGAATCATACAGGTTAGATCATATTGCTTTTGTAGAACTGGGACAACAGAAGTTGGATCACAGTGAGTTCGAGAACTTTAAGGAGTTCTATACTAAGGACTGGCAGAAGTTTATTGACTACAACATCAAGGACGTTGAACTTGTCTCTCAACTAGAAGACAAGATGAAACTGGTAGAACTTGCTATTGCTTTAGCGTATGATGCTAAGGTTAATATGAAGGATGTTTACTATCAGGTTCGTATGTGGGACACACTCATATATAATTTCCTAGGTAAGAGGAACATCGTAGTTCCACCAACAAAAAGATCAGATAAGAATCAACAGTACGCAGGGGCTTATGTCAAGGAACCGAAACCAGGACGCTATGATTGGGTGGTCAGTTTTGACCTTAATAGCTTGTACCCTCATCTTATTATGCAGTACAATATCAGTCCAGAAACCCTCCGGGAGACTAGACATGCCAGTGCAAATGTTGAAAGGATCTTAAACCAAGAGTGTCCTATTAATCCTGAGTACTCTACGTGTGCTAATGGAGCACAGTATCGTAAGGACATAAGAGGATTCTTGCCTAAGATAATGCAGAAGATATACGATGAACGTGTACAGAGTAAGAAGCTCATGCTTATGGCAAAGCAGGAGTATGAAAAGAATCCTAGTAAGAAATTAGAGAAGCAGATTAGTAAGTACAATAACATTCAGATGGCTCGTAAGATCCAACTGAACTCTGCTTATGGTGCCATTGGTAACCAGTACTTTAGATATTATAACCTTGCTAATGCTGAGGCGATTACTCTATCAGGTCAGGTCTCTATCAGATGGATAGAGAATAAGATGAATGAGTACCTTAATAAGTTATTGAATACAGAGGGAGAAGATTATGTCATCGCAAGTGATACCGATAGTATTTACCTTAATTTGGACCGCTTGGTATCTACAGTTTTTGGTGATAAAGAAGTATCACAGGAGAAGATCGTCAACTTCCTCGACAAGGCATGTCAGGAGAAGATCGAACCATTCATTGATAGGTCGTATAAGGAACTAGCAGACTATGTAAATGCCTATGACCAAAAGATGTCCATGAAGAGGGAGAACATTGCTGCTAGGGGTATCTGGACTGCGAAGAAGAGATACATCTTGAATGTCTGGGACAGTGAAGGTGTTAGGTATAATAAACCTAAGCTTAAGATGATGGGTATTGAGGCAGTCAAGTCATCAACACCATCACCATGTAGGACAGCGATTAAAGATGCTCTTGACATCATGATGTCAGGTGAGCAGGACGAGTTGGTAACCTTTATAGATAGATTCAAGGATGAGTTCTATTCGTTACCGCCTGAAGACATTGCATTTCCTAGGTCGGTCAATGGAATCAAGAAATACAAATCAACAACAGACGTGTATTCAAAGGGATGCCCGTTACATGTTCGTGGAACTCTCTTATATAATTTTTATGTCGCTAAGAAAAAACTCGAACACAAATACCCCTTAGTACAAGAGGGTGAGAAGATAAAGTATTTGTTCTTGAAGCAGAAGGATAATAAGAACTACACTAGAGAGAATGTCATATCATTTTTGAATACATTTCCTAGGGAGTTGGAACTTGAACGTTGTATAGATCGTAAGGCACAGTTCCAGAAAAGTTTCCTCGACCCTTTACAGATCATCACTAACGTGATAGGATGGGAGACAGAGAAGACATCAACACTTGAATTTTTATTTACATGAGTTTTTTAAAGGATGTCGTTAAAGAAATAGGTAACGACTACGCAGGACTCCTCTCAGACGGATCAGTCGGAGACATCGGAGGGTATGTGGATACTGGGAGTTATATTTTTAACGCTCTTGTTAGTGGGTCTATTAACAGTGGTATCCCTGCCAATAAAATTACCGCCATCGCTGGTGAATCCTCTACAGGAAAGACCTTCTTCTGTCTTGGAATAGTTGAGAACTTCCTTAAGCAGAATAAGAATGCTGGAGTAGTATACTTCGAGTCAGAGTCTGCCATCTCTAAACAGATGATGGAGGAACGTGAGGTTGATACCAGTAGGATGATCCTAGTACCTGTGACTACAGTACAGGAGTTTAGAACACAAGCAATACAAATCTTAGACAAATATTTAGAACAACCCAAAGAGAAGAGACAACCCTTAATGTTTGTTTTAGATTCTCTGGGTATGTTGTCCACCTCTAAGGAACTAGCAGACTCAGCAGAGGGTAAGGACACTAGGGATATGACTAGAGCACAGGTGGTCAAAGCGATCTTCCGAGTACTCACCTTGAAGTTAGGTAAAGCAAATGTCCCTATGCTGGTAACTAACCATACATATGATGTGGTCGGTGCCTATGTGCCAACCAAAGAAATGGGCGGTGGTAGTGGACTTAAGTACGCTGCTTCTACTATAATATACTTATCCAAGTCTAAGGAGAAGGATGGTAAGGAAGTGGTAGGCAACATTATTAAAGCTAAGACTGCTAAGTCACGATTGTCTAAAGAGAATGCTCAAGTTTCTATTCGTTTATTTTATGACAAGCGAGGACTTGACAAATACTATGGACTCTTGGAACTTGGTGAGAAGTACGGAGTTTTCACTCGTAAAGGCAACCGCATTGTTGTCGGCGATAGCTCCGTTTATCCTTCTGCTATGCTTAAAGATCCCGAAAAATACTTCACGTCCGAAGTGATGGAGAAGTTAGACTGGGCTGCTGGTGAGGAATTTAGATACGGAGGTCACGGTGAAGGTTGATATATTTCCTACTAAGATATTCAGATATCATATAGAAGATCATGCTCCTATTAAGGAGAGGGTTGAACAGTATTATGAGGAACACAAACTAGAGACCAGTACACCTGAAGGGTGGAACTGCAATCTCTTTACTACATTTGGCACTAAGATGTTTCCTATTGTAGAATGTATGGAGGAGTTTGGTCATGTCTTTGATGAGTTCCAAGATGAGGCAAGAATACCTGGTAATCTTTTACTCACTGACCTCTGGATGAACTGTTATGATCGTACCAACTGGCAGGATAAGCATATACATGCTCCTGGTCAGTGGTCTGGTGTATATTATGTACACTTTGATCCCAATGAACACAAGGGTACTCAGTTCTATCACCCTAACGAGACATTATTGGCTTGCCAAGGTGAAGAACAGAATACTATAATACCTTGGGTAACTGAAGGTGATTTAATTATCTTCCCCGCATGGTTAGAGCACTCTGCTCCCATGAACAAGTCCTCTAAACTGAGGTCTACTATATCATTTAATTTTTTGATCACCGAGGAAGTCTATGAAGGTGGAGAGTTTGATCCTGAAAAACTTATTGTTGACGGAGGAGTATCCTAGAAGGGTACTTCCATTCGTAAAGCAAGAGTATTTCCAGGACTTTACAGACAGAGTTCTGTTTGATCTCATTAATAAATACTTCGTAAAGTATTCTGCTGTTCCTACAGTTGAAGCTCTTACCATTGAAGTAGGGCAAATCTCTACACTTAGTGATGATCAGTTCAAGCAGATTACTACAAGCATTCAATCCTTAGACAAGGAGGCAACCGAGTTAGATTGGCTCCTTGACACTACTGAAAAGTGGTGCCAGGAACGTGCGATCTATCTTGCTCTCATGGAGAGTATTAAGATTGCCGATGGTTCTGATGAAAAGAAAACCCCCGATGCGATACCTAGTATCCTATCGGAGGCACTTGGTGTGTCGTTTGATAATCACATTGGCCACGATTACATTGACGATTATGAAGAAAGGTATGAGAGTTATCACAAGGTCGAGTCGAAGGTACCCTTCGATATCGAATTTTTTAACAAAATTACCAAAGGTGGCTTACCTAATAAGACTCTTAACATCGCGCTTGCTGGTACGGGTGTCGGAAAAAGCTTATTCATGTGCCACGTCGCTAGCTCCGTGTTGTTGCAAGGACGGAACGTTCTATACATTACAATGGAAATGGCGGAAGAGCGCATTGCTGAACGAGTTGATGCAAACCTCCTCAACATCGACATCCAACAACTAGCACAGTTACCTAAGCAAATGTTTGAGACGAGGATCACTAACCTCTCTCAGAAGACACAAGGTAAGTTGATAGTAAAAGAATACCCGACTGCTTCAGCACATGCGGGTCACTTTCGAGCACTCTTAAATGACCTAGCACTAAAGAAGAATTTCAGACCAGATATAATATTCATAGACTACTTGAATATATGTGCCTCTCAGAGGTTCAGAGGTAACTCAGGTGTAAACTCATACACTATGGTTAAAAGTATAGCAGAAGAATTGAGAGGACTTGCCGTTGAATTTAATGTACCGATTGTCAGTGCTACTCAAACTACTCGTGCTGGTTTCGGTTCTAGCGATGTTGACCTTACTGACACGTCAGAGTCTTTCGGACTCCCTGCTACTGCTGACCTTATGTTCGCTCTCATATCTACTGAGGAGTTGGAAGCCCAGAATCAAATAATGGTCAAGCAGTTGAAGAATAGATACTATGACCCCACACTCAACAAGAGATTTGTGATAGGTATTGACAGATCTAAGATGAGGCTGTATGATGTAGAACAATCAGCCCAGAATAATATTATGGATTCTGGACAAGAAGTAGTTAGTGTGGAAAAGAAACATAAGTTTGGAGACTTTACATTCTAATGCATGATCAAGGTAGTGTAGACACTCATGAGTGTCAGGATACTAAATGGAATAGAGCACTCGACATCTTCATCGAGTCCGTACAAAGACCAGACAGTCAACTTAGAGGTTGTGCTCACAACCAAGGCTGTTTCAATGAACTCCTCTGGGTTCGTGAAGAAGTGTTAGAACACTTGACAACTATGCGCCGTAAGGTGTAAAATATATTTTATAGGAATTAAAAATTATGGCTGTAGATTTTGATAGGTACTCTCATTTCGTGGATGCTGTCACAAGCGATAGTTCTAAGGATTTTGTCGCTCTTGCTGACCGTTTGGTTGAGCTTGACAGAGAGGGTGCCAATATTGAACGTCTTACCACTGCTGGTGTTGGGCTTGCTGCTGAGTCTGGCGAGTTTCTTGAGATCGTTAAGAAGATGGTGTTTCAAGGCAAACCTTGGGACGACGCAAACAGAGAGCATCTGCTTATTGAGTTGGGTGATATTATGTGGTATGTTTCACAGGCTACCCAGGCATTAGACGTATCATTTGATGAGGTCATCGAGATGAATATTAAGAAGTTAGAGAAGAGATATCCTGGTGGTTCATTCGACATATATTATTCGGAGAATCGTCAACCAGATGACAAGTGATCTCTACGAGGACATGGCGAAACTCAATGCTCTATATGAGGAGTTGATGTGGCCGCCTGACGATGAGTTAGAATTTACAGCAGATTATAATAACGATAGGATAATTATATACAACAAGAGTAGACTAGGAGATAACCCTAGTCTTATAATACATGATTAATATATTTCCAACCTCTATCTACAAGCATTCTTTACCTGAATATGTTAGGTGGATTAGTAGGAGGTGGGAACATCATAGATTTAATCAAGGATTGACTGGTGAGTTAGATGGTAAGGTGTTAGTACACCAAGACCCTCAACTTGCCAGTTTCTTTTGTGAGGTTAATGATCATATAGTAGAGTACATGGACTCTATGAATTGTTTCTATGATGTTCATTTTATGAAGACATGGTACGCTGTCACTGATGAAGAGAGGTCAGTACCTGACCACTGTCATGACCCTGCTCATATCTCATGGATATATTATGTGGAGACACAGGATCCACTTCATTTCCAGGCAGACGCACCTAATGAATGGTTCCCTCAGGCATTTGCTGACCTTGAGAAGACATTTAATAACACAACAGTATGGGCTGAACCAACAGAGCCAGGAGATCTCTTTATATTTCCTAGTAAACTACATCATCACACCTTTAATACTGGTCCTCGTATGAGTTTAGCAGGTGATGTGCTCCTCACTAATCCAGATCTAAATAGAGAGGGAGGACTTACTCATCCGAAGTACTGGAAACAATTCTAATGGCAGCTGGCAAACTAGGATATGTTGATATCTCTAAAGAAAATAAATTAAGTAAGTATCCTTACAAGTCAAGGGCTGGTGTACTTCTTCATGTCATAGAAAAGGGAACTCCTATAGATGTAGTGGGTGGTAAGTATGCTATACAATATAATCAAGATGGAATAGAGGACTTACTTAGAGCAGCATCTGACGTTGTTGGTAGTGATGAACCACAACATATAGCACTTAAAGAAGCATTGAAGACGAAGGGAAAGAAACCTTTTAAGTTAATCAAGGATGGGGATACTGAAGAAATTGCTTTGACCAAGATAATGAAGACATCTGATTTTGGTGGTGGTAGTTCTGGTTCAGGTGGTGGTAGTGCTAATACAGCTTTGGAAGAGAGTGCCGCAGCATGGTTCTGTGCTGTTAGGTTTAGTATGAAGAAGTCATTAGAGACAGAGGGTGGTGAAGGTATGCCATCTGATAGGCAGTTTAATAGAGTTAAAGATCGTGTGTTCACAAAGAGTAAGTTAAGTGATATAAAGCAACATCTGGAAGACCTACCTGACTGGATAGATTCATGTGCTAAGACTGCTAATGCATTGTACGAAGAGTTTGGAGAGAAGAATGCTTATAATTGGTATAGAGGTGAAGGTCTAGTTAAATGGATGGACGATCAGTTTAAGGTTATTAATGGTGATCACATAGAACCTGAGACTGGTGTAAAAAGGAAGCCTTTCGCTAACTTAAACAAGTGGACACCCGCAGATATATGGGCATGTCGGTGTACTCTTAAGGAGGAACATATAACTCAGCATCGTACCTTTGCTGGATTAAATAGGTGGTTGAAGGAGTGTATGGATGCTCAACAATTGTATGGGATATCTTTGAAAGCAGTAGAGGGTAATGAAGCACACTTAACTGCAATTAACTACACCTCGGCAAGACCAGTAGCAACATACGATAAGATATATGCTAAGAGCTATGACGCATTGGATGTATGGATGTATACCAAGGGTGTATCTTTGGAGATACAGTTTCGTGATACTTCTGGTGGAGATCCTTTAACATGGCAGGGTGAAGTCATAGGTACAGCAGCAAAGCATGGTAAGATTGGTGGTGGAGTTTATGATATGATTATAGATCAGGTGTATGGCAAACCTCTTTATACTAATCTTAGTGGTATCAAATCTGAATCTAGGAATGGTAACCTTAATGGTAAGGTGTTAAAATTATCTTTGAAACATCAGAACATTATTGATGGGAGTAATAATCCTAAGAAGACTTCTAAGTTTACAGCACCAACGATTGATGCTGATTTGGTTGAACGTAATAGGTTGAAGACATCAAATAAAGGACAGTGGATCTTCTCAAAGTATCTTGGTCTCAAGGTGGTCGATGTATTGGAATCAGGTACTAATGCTCAAGCAAATGAGGCAGCACAGTTGATTCATTTGTATGCTACCTCTCAGTCCAGAGACTCAGCACCATTCTTAAAGACATCATAATGGCAAATATTACTCAACTAAAACACCTCGAACATATTGAGGATGAGATGCTTAACTACGGAGTAGATGGTTGTATAGCGTCTGTCTCTGCTATGAAAGAGATGCTTCGTATGTTAGGTAAGCAACCTAGTAGTGGATACATGCAGACTAAATGGGACGGTGCTCCTGCTGTAGTATGTGGTAAGCATCCTGTCAATGGAATGTTTTTTGTTGGCACTAAGTCAGTGTTCAATAAAACTTCTCCTAAGGTTTGTTATGATGAAGCTGATGTTGATAGAATGTATGGAGATAGTAGTCCTGACTTAGTGGAGAAATTAAAATACTGTGTAAGATACTTTCCAGATTTAAAAATACCTACTGTTGTACAAGGAGATCTATTATTCACCACGGATGTAAAGGAAGAGAGAATTGATGGTGAGAGATTATATACCTTTAGACCAAACACTATCACCTATGGTATACCTGTTGACCATCCTATAGGAAAGAAGATTGGTGCTGCTAAGATAGGTATAGTATTTCATACTTCATATACTGGTAGTGAACTTGCTACCATGACAGCAGTGGGTGGGGCACCTACATCACAGTTTCAAACGTCTAGTAATGTTGCTGTTGTTCTTAATGATACTCCCTTGATGGATGTGTCAGTGGAGACAACTCAACTTAAGAAGTTTGAGGCTAACCTTACGATCATTGATCAGATGTGTCGGAAGGCTGGTAATTTTCTAAACACTTTGGTATCTCAGATGGGTACTACTGGTGATAAGAAGTTTAATGTAGCATCTTATCTTAAGCAGTTCTTTAATGCTGAGATTAAAGCAGCACGTAGTATTACTGATCCTAAGATGGCATTGAAGAGTCTTGGTAAGTTCTATAAAGATAAGATGGACAAAGAAGTATCTAAGATGAAGAGTATTCCTAAGCAGACTGAGAGGAGGAACCAGTTGTTTGATGGTTTACAGTACCTTGAGGATAATGAGCAAGAGTTTCATGCTATGTTTAATCTTTACAGGAAGATACAGGAGAACAAGACCATAGTCATTGAGGCTTTGGATAAACTTGAATCGTTCAGGACTTTTGCCATGACTGATAAAGGTTATAAGGTAACAGCACCAGAGGGTTACGTACTACATCACAATGGAGACATGATCAAGTTAGTAAATAGAATTGAGTTCTCCTATATTAATTTCACATTGGCAAAGCAATGGAAATAGTAGATTATAAATGCGTATACTTTACCTTCGGTAGGTTTCAACCACCCACCAAGGGTCACGCGGAAAATTTTGAGGCTGTTAAAAAGAAAGCAGGTAACTGTGACTGGTACATCTATCTGTCACAGACAGAGAAGAAGGGTACCGATCCTCTACCACCTAAGAGGAAACTATTCTGGGCACAGAAGATGTTCCCACATCTAGCAAAGCAGATTCGCAGTGGTCCTAGAGATCCTACTGCTGTACTGAAAGAGTTACAGAGTCAGGGTTATGATGACTGTATGCTTGTGGTAGGTAGTGACAGGGTACAGGCTATGCAATGGATCAAGAGATATAATGGTAAGGAGTTTAGGTTCCGTAATTTGGATATCATATCCTCTGGAGAACGTGATGCTGATGGCGATACCTTTGCTATATCTGGGACTAAGATGCGTAGAGCAGCAGAGGTGGGTGACTATCAAGCATTCAGGGATGGCATACCAAAAGCTTTAAACAACACTGACACCAAGAAGTTAATGGAGGAACTAGGAGATTTGTTATAAATAAACTTGTACATAAAATTAGTAATTGAATGAAGTCGTTCAGCGATTTTAAAAAGGTACGTGAGACTGTCAAGCATCAAGATGTGCGGGACAGATACTACCGTGAAGAAATATACAAAGAAGGTGAGTGGGTACTCACTGAAAAAGATCAAGTAGGTAAGATCATCAGACGTGGTGTTAACTATGTGATCTGTGTGACCGCTGAAGCAACTAAGTTTCGTACGTGGGTCAAGGATATCAAAGAGGTATTCGAGATCGGTACTGATGCTTATAGACAATATGTTATGTCCTTGACACCTGGTCAGAAGGTACAGAAACCTGAAGGCACAGTAAAGGTCAAGCAAATCATACCAACCGACCCCAAAAAAGATAAGATGGACAACCATGAATCCGTAGACTACGTTCAGTCTGCTGTAGAAGCTCTACACAAAGACCTTAAAAGGGAGTGGCGTTTTGACAAGTCACCTGGTAAACTAGGTAACAGAGATGTCAAGGGCGTTGGTGCCAAGGGTGTAGGAGGAGGTGATGCTCCTGGTATGAAACTCGCTGAACCTAAGGGTACAGAGGGTGCTCCTAAAGTTAAGAAGCCTAAACATGCTTGTGCTACTAAGGTAGAACATGCTGAGTGGGGTAAGGGAGACTGTATGACTGAGATGCATACTCTGGATGAAGAAGGTAAGGTAACACATTACGATGTAATGTTTGAGCATGGACTAGAGAAGAACGTAGCTGTTCCTACTCTTAACATACTTGATGAAGCCATACATGAGCACGTGATCAATCACGATAAGAATAAAGAAGTAGTAGAGCATCACGAGAAGGATAAGGACGGTAAGACAATTCCACATGAGGTGGATGAAGGATTTAAAGGTAAGAAGAAGAAGAAAGTTAAGGAGTCATTTAAGAACTGGAGACTCACTGAAAAAAAGTAGTCGGCCCTGTTGAGATCATGCCTACCATCGATGATGCTGATGGTCAGCAACCTCACCTAAAGGGCAACCAGAAGATGCCTAAGAAAAAGAAAGAGAAAGTAGAGTCAGCATGTAACTGGACTAAGAAAGGAGACGAGTGTCCTGTTCATGGTACCAAGGAATGTCCTGAGGTGAGATAATGGGACTACCTGAGATTCCCCATGATGATTGGTTTCCACCCACGTATACGAACCCCCTAGATTCTATGCCAATAGCTACTCATAAAGGTGAACCTAACAGGGACGATGGTCCTGAGTGGAGTACTGAAGAGATCAGAAACTCTTGGATAGATGCTGCTGAGAAAGGTTACGATGATGTAGTAGAGGAAGGTATACATGAGAAGATGTATAAACTTGCTACCGAGAGTGGGAAGCATACAATAGGTGGGTCTGAAAACATTCAATGAGAAAAATTTGGTACGAAGATAGGTTGACACACCTCTCTTCATTTCGTAATCTTAAATTACATCACGAAGAAATCATAAGAGAAGTCCTTGCGTTCGTTGAGTTCAACAAGGAAATATTTGATGAATGGATCATGGACAAGTGGGTCGATGATCGTAACATAGGTAGAGTCCAACTCTGGGATGGAGCATGGAGAGTCATACCGTTTCCTATTAATGCTGTAGGTCCTACGGCAGTAGATGGTGACTACCAACTCAGTGAGATGGTAAGTTTTACTAAGCTATTCAATACCTCATTGGATGAGGTCAAGAGGATTGGACCAAAGATATATAAAAGTTTTGTTGACCTATGTCCTAAGACTGCTGAGTATATTAAGGATGACATGGACAATAAGTTCTTAAAGTCTGCTACCATCAGTAGGTTATCACCAGGTACAAAGATCAATCCACATAAGGGTGACCTAGATTCGATGAGACTACACTTCCCTGTGGTCACTGACCCCGAAGCATGGCTAAGTGTACGTGGACGTAAGAGAACATGGGAGGTGGGAGATCTCTTTGCATTCCATGACAATGATAAGCATTGGGCTCAGCACAATGGTACTAAGGATCGTATCGTTGTTATATTTGATTACAGTATCGAAAAGTTAGAGGAAGATACAGAATTTGAACTAGAAGATCCCTATATATAAAAGTTATTCCATTGACCATGGGCCTCAAAACAAAAATCAAAGAGACTCTTCTTCCTTTGGCCGTCAAAGTGATAGAAGATGTTGTTAAGAAACTTCCAGACTCGGAAGAGATTGGAGAAAAGATTATAGAAGTGTGCTTAGTTATACTTGCTAAGGCAGTTAAGACAACTAAGACTAACGTAGATGACCAGTTATTTGAACAGGTTGCCAAGGCGTTAGCAGCTAAGAATAAGAAGGGGGAAGTCCCTAGTGCTGACGATGTGTTATGACAGAGTTAGGACTTGATGCATCACAGGAGACAAGAATAACTGTGATGCAACTCAAGATAGAACGTCTTGAGGAAAAACAGGATGAATTAAAAGAGAGATTGAAAGTAGTTGAGAAGTGGGTGATAGGAGCAGCAGCAGTCTTGGCTGCTGGTGTTACCCTCATTGGGTTCTTGACTAATATATCTAAAGCCTACCTATAATAAATAAAATATAGGTATTAAAACACATCGGAGATAACAAACCATGTCCCTTTATGGAAAGGATGACAGCAATGCCAACAAAACTAAAGGTGGCGTGGGAATTGCAGCATCATCACAAACAAAAACAGTCGTCTTTGTTGACGACACAGAAGCACAACTCGCTGAGAATAAAGCTAGAGGGTTGAATGCTCCTGGATGGTGGTCTTATGTGACCTTTACTGACACTCATGGTAAGACACGTTATAAGTCAGAACATTTAGTTACAATTGCTAACCCTGAAGCTAACGCATCTGAGACACAATCAGATGACACAGCTGCCGCAGATATTACTTCAGTAATTACTCCAGGTACAGTTGCTAGTGTAACAACATACGCTCCTGCTGGTGCGGTTGCTACATTCAGTGACAACGGTGCTGCTGATGGATCTAGAACTGCTGGAACATACACAGTAACCAACGCTGCTGGTAACGCATCTGGTACAGGTGCTGACTTCTCAGTTGTAGTTGCTGCTAACGGTGACCCAACAATCACTCAGGTATCTGGTGGTACAGGATATGCTGATAGTGAGACAATAACAATTGCTGACGCATCACTTGGTGGTGGTGGCGGTGCTGCTGTTGTCGTAACTGTAACTGCTGCTGCTACAGCCGCTGCTACATTCACACTGTCTGGAGCATCCTCTACTGGTTCAGGTGCATCACTTACATACCAGTGGCAGAAACAGGAAGGTGGTACAGGTAGCTGGTCTAACCTATCAGGTAAGACATCAGCAAATACTGGATCCCTTACAGGACTTACAGTCGCTGCTGACAATGGTGATAAGTACAGATGTAGAGTCAACAACTCCATTGGTGGTGTTGAGAAGCTAAGTACTGCTGGAACGCTTACTGTAACTGACAGAGCATAATGAATGAACTTCACTGAATTGACCGAGGATAATTATATCCTATTTGCTATTAGACATTATGATAATCCCTCAGCGGTAACGAAGGAAGATTTCTTGGATGATTTGAGACGCTTTAAATATATTAAGCGTCTCATCAACAAGTATCTTAAGAATGGTGAGGTCAAGTTACACTTGCTTCTTAACCATATTATTATTGTATACAATGTTTTTGGTGAGGCTGCTACTCCCCTCTTATTCTTTAAGATGGACAAGGAGTACTGGTCTATTATAAAATCCATAATGGTATTTCTAGGACGCTATCCCGATGTGGAAACAGATAGTCTAAAAGAAATTTTAATTAACCACAAGATCATCAAGGAGTTGAAGCAGATATGATGGGTACATTCGGCGGTAACGTTGGTCCTATCAACACCCCGACCACTGGTCAGGGTGCTATTGCTGGCTTTGATCCTGTACTGAAGTTCTCTAGACGTGCTACTAAGTCTCGCAAGAAGAAGGAGTCAGCAGGTAAACAATGGGAACATCGGAGGGATGATCCATCCTACATAGATGGTAGGAGTAAACAAGCACGTAAACTTATTAAGCGTCTCGCTAAACGGAAAAAGAAAATGACTGAAGAATTTCTAGCTGAAGGAGGCGAAGCCACCAAACAAGCATACAAGTTCCTTTCTCAACGCCGTAAGGTACAGAAGAAACAGGAGAGGGAGAAGCGTGCTGCCAATAGGAAGCAGGAGATTCAAACCATATCTCGTGCCAAGGCATCTGATTATCAAAAGAAATCAAAAGATAGAATGAAGAAGGTTGCTCAATCAGCATCCAAAGATACTAAGAAGGAAGCATATGATGGCTTAGGAGTGTTGGATCTCATCTGTCAACAGGTTACTGAGAACCACGAGAAGCCTACCACATACTTCTTCTACGATGACACTGAATTAGAATTGACAGTTAAAGAAGCAGCATATATTGTAGTTAAATTTAATGAATTAAGTGAGGAGAACAGGGATGGTTTCATTGAATCTCTCGGACAAACAAGCAGATTTGTTTCAGATTTCATCGAACTGTAAGTTTGGTAGGTTAATAGAAGTACTGGATCCTCTAGAGAGGGGCAGGTTAGAACGAGAAGTAGATAGTTTAAATAAAATATGGCTCAATAGGAGTACATGTGAACCACGTGTACCCTTTTGGACTCTTGGTGCTGTCACATACTTGGAAGGGTGTGACGATATACAGAAGTACCACAAGCACAAGACAGCAGTCAATCCAATCCTGAAGAAGAAGTTCTCATGGATGTATGAGATTCTCTGTGCCAGGCTATCGGAAGAGTTGGGTGACCCCTGTGAAGTAGATTCCATGCTTGGTCTACCTGGCTTTCATATCTTTGGGAAGAGAGGTATGGACAATAGAGAGTGTAGGTTGATGGAACAACCACTTGCTAGTATCCATACAGATATACAATACAAAGAGCACAGTTGTTATTGGAAGTGCTTTGATGAGGTAGACTTTGATAACCCACTGTCATTTACACTAACAGTTACACTACCTACTAATGGTGGTGGTCTATACATATGGGACTGGGCAAACTTTGATCAGAAGATGATCGATGAGTTTAATTTCCAGAGTAATGATGAGAAGATAGATGTACTAAACAATAAGTATCTGTGGGAGAATGGTTCTGTACCTAGGTATGAACCTACCTATGAACCCCTCATGGAGAGTTATGTTGAGGGTAATATGATATACTTTATAGGTCCTATCGTACATCAGATAGCACCTGCTAAGAACTGTCATCCTAATGATCGTAGGATAACATTACAAGGACATGGATTAAAATGTGATGGTGTCTGGAGGTTATATTTTTGAACTTAGGTATTGTAGAGGTACTCAATGAAGAGGAAGTACGTAAGGTAAAGGAGGATGTCTTTGGTTGTAGAACTATCTGGAAGGAGAGAACCAATTGGCACCCTAGGAATGATGATGGTAATAATATAGAGGACATAGAAGACTATGTACACTACTCTACTCTAGGTGCTACCCTATACATGGATGCCTCTGACAATGGGTGGGAATACTATGAGAAGCATAAGAATATAACCAATAAGGTACTCAACATGAAGTTCGGTTGGGTCTACCATAAACTAATAGAAGCACTCACCCCACACATAGGAGTATGTGGTTACGAGGGTGAGTTAGCATTGCCAGGCTTTCACATCTATGAGTTTGATGCTAACTCTAGTCCAAGGAAACATCACAGGTGTCTCCACCTTGATGGTCAGTTTGTATACGCTCTCAAGTTTCTTAAGAAGAAGTACGGTAAGTGTATAGACATCTCTGAACCCCTCTCTTTTACCTTTACTATTACTAGACCATCCAGAGGTTCAGCGATAGCATTCTGGGGTCTTCCAGAGGCACTACAGAGGGACTCAGAGGAGTATCAGAAGAAGTATCCACACCCTATCATTGACAGGTATCAGAACCTAGAATATGTGAAGTTGATCCGAGAGCAACATGCTATTGAGAGACCATGGAAGTATGGTTTATTCAAGGCAGACTGTGGTGATTTGGAGCAGTATATACCTAAGGTATTCTCCCATACACCAGGCAATTCCTTCTTCTATACAGGTAAGATCATGCATCAGATGATACTAGGGGATCAGTTTCGGACAGGTGACACACGCATCACACTACAGGGTCATGGTCTAAAGATTAACGGAATCTATAGACTCTTCTGGTAGGTATAAATAACATCATGGAAAATGTTAACTCAGCTATCATAGAAAGACTAGAACGTGTCGTAGTTGAGCTTCAACAGAACTCAAATAAGATGGGCCAACTGCTGGCAGTTCATAATGAGAAGCTTGACAAGCAGGATAGAATAGATGGTGTACTCTTCGAGAAGATAGAGAGTGTCCACCGTGAGGTTAACAGACAAGCATTAGACATCAAAGCAGGATGCGAGAGAGATATAAAGAAGGTCGATGATCGACTACAAGTAATGGAGAAGAAGATGTGGAGTATATTTGGAGCACTAGCAGTCATATCATTTGTGGTTAGCCCTGTGGGACAGAAACTTATCCGTCCACTGTTGACAGATACAGCACCACCTGTTAGGATGATACCATCAGATATGATTTCATGAGATGTCCATTGATACTCTATACGTACATAGAATTTCATCTCAATTAAATCAGTTCAAGAAAAAATCTAACGGAGTATTCAACTTCCGATGTCCTTACTGTGGTGATTCACAGAAGCATAAGAACAAGGCAAGGGGATACTTTTTTAATCGTAAGGGGGATCTCGTCTTCAAGTGCCACAACTGTGGTCTGGGCAGATCCTTTTCTAATTTCTTGAAGGAACAGGCACCCTCAATCTATGACATGTATGTCATGGAGAAGTACAAGGAGGGGTTGACAGGTAAGCATCGTAGCGTACCCAAACCTAAGTTTAATTTTGAGAAGCCAACATTCAAACGAACTGTAAACCTCGAACGGATATCTTCTCTAAATAAAAAACATCTGGCAATGGAATATGTCACGAGAAGACGACTTCCAACTAGGAAATTAGATCTGTTATACTATTGTCCTAACTTTAAAGAGTGGACAAACACACACAAACGGACCTTTACATCTGTTAAAGATGATGAGCCACGTATTATCATTCCTCTTAATGATAAGCATGGTAGTCTCATAGGGTTTCAGGGTAGAGCATTAGATTCTACCAAGATGAGGTACATTACAATCATGCTTGAGGAGGATGCTCCTAAAGTATTTGGACTTGATATTATTAATGAACGTGAAACAATCTACATCGTCGAAGGACCATTCGACTCGCTTTTCTTGGACAATTCCGTTGCGATGGCTGGGTCCGATCTTAATCCTCGGACGTTTGGTTGGAGCGATTATATTTACGTTTATGATAACGAACCTCGCAACCAACAAATCATCGACAGAATCTCCAAGTCAATCGACAACGGAGATAAGGTAGTGATATGGCCACGTGGTATTGAACAAAAAGATATTAATGATATGTTCAATGCTGGCATAGATGTTAAAGATGTGGTACAATCTAATGTGTACCAAGGACTAGAAGCAAAGTTACAACTAAACAACTGGAAAGTATGAGCAACGGTATTAAAGTACAGAAGAGAGACGGTACAGTAGAACGTATCAATCTTGAGAAAGTACACAAGATGGTAGAGTTTGCCTGTGAAGGACTCGCTGGTGTCTCAGCATCGCAGGTAGAAATCAACAGTGGTTTACAATTCTTTGATGGGATTGAGACCGCAGACATCCAAGAGATACTTGTCAGGTCAGCAAGTGATCTGATCACTGAAGAGAATCCTAACTATCAGTACGTTGCTGCTAGGTTACTACTCTTTGGTTTAAATAAATCAGTCCATGGACATCCAGAGGATCTTCCACACCTTGCTAAACACATAGAGAAGTGTATTAAGAAGGGTGTCTATGACTCATCTCTTGCTAAAGCATACACAGCAGAGGAGTGGGATAAGATAAACGGATTCATTGACAGTGGACGTGACTATCTCTTTACATACGCTGGACTTAGACAGGTTGTAGATAAATATTTGGTACAAGATCGTAGCACTGGTATACATTTCGAGACACCTCAGCAAATGTATGTTATGATTGCTGCAACACTATTTCAAAATTACCCAGTAGAAAAGAGGTTAGATTATGTCAGACGATACTACAACGGAATCAGCAAGCACCGAATCAACATCCCGACCCCAGTCATGGCGGGGGTACGGACCCCAATTCGTCAATTTGCATCTTGTGTTCTGGTTGATATTGATGACACCCTCGATAGTATCTTTAGCTCTGATGTGGCTATTGGCAAATACGTTGCACAGAGGGCTGGTATCGGTATTAACGCAGGACGGATCCGAGGGATCAACAGTCGAATCCGTGGCGGCGAAGTACAACACACAGGTGTGGTCCCCTTCCTCAAAAAATTTGAGAGCACTGTCAGATGCTGTACTCAGAATGGCATCAGGGGTGGATCAGCAACTGTCCACTTTCCTATCTGGCACCAGGAAATCAGAGACATCCTCGTCCTCAAAAACAACAAAGGAACAGAAGATAACCGAGTAAGAAAACTTGACTACTCTATACAGATTTCTAAGATCTTTTACGAGAGATTTATTAGCGATAGTAATATTAGTTTGTTCTCTCCACACGATGTCCCTGGTCTCTACGAGGCATTTGGAACACCGAAATTCGACGACCTCTACACCAAGTATGAAGCAGATGATTCCATCCCCAAGCAAACAATAGGGGCACAGGATCTCATCTTAGATCTACTTAAGGAGAGAGCAGAGACAGGTCGTATCTATATCATGAACATCGATCACTGTAATGAGCACTCCTCATTCAAGGACAAGGTTAACATGAGTAATCTTTGCCAAGAGATCACTCTACCTACTGATCCTATCAATCACATCGATGATGCTGATGGAGAGATAGCACTGTGTATATTATCTGCTATCAATGTAGGTAAGATCAATAGACTAGAAGAGTTTGAAGAACTATGTGACCTAGCAGTCCGAGGACTAGAGGAACTGATTGACTATCAACAGTACCCTGTTGCTGCTGCTAAACGTAGCACACTAGCACGTAGGTCATTAGGTATAGGATACATTGGACTAGCACACTACCTTGCTAAGAATAAGGTTAAGTATGATGACCCTCAAGCATGGAAGTTAGTTCATGAATTGACTGAGGCATTCCAATACAATTTGTTAAGAGCATCAAACCAGATAGCACAAGAGAAAGGACCATGTTCAGCATTTGATCGTACCAAATACTCTGATGGTATACTTCCAATAGATACATATAAGAAGGATGTCGATGACATCGTTCCTCATGAGCTTAACTATGATTGGGATAGTTTACGGACATCTATCGCCACCTACGGTCTTAGGCACTCAACATTGTCCTCACAAATGCCTTCGGAGAGCAGCTCCATTGTGTCAAATGCAACCAATGGAATCGAGCCACCTAGAGACTACTTGTCCGTTAAAAAATCAAAGAAAGGACCGCTTAAGCAGATTGTTCCGGGGTTTCCCCACTTAAAGAACAGTTACACATTGCTGTGGGATATGCCTAGTAACGAGGGTTACATCAAGGTGACCGCAGTGATTCAGAAGTTCTTTGATCAGGGTATCAGTGGTAACTGGTCATATAATCCAGAGCATTACCCTGACAACGAGATACCTACGTCTGTAATGGCACAAGATCTACTCACTACATATAAGTTAGGGTGGAAGACTTCTTACTATCAGAATACATATGATGCTAAGAAAGATGTTGATGAACCTGCTCATCCAATTGGATGGAAGGACGATCAACCTGAAGATAAGACTACCTATCTCAACAATCTAATCAACAATATAATGACAAGCGATGAAGAAGCCTGTGAGTCCTGTACAATTTAGAGGAGAAGATCCTCGCATCAGTGGAGTAACAGTATTCAACACACGAGATGTTGATACTGCGAAGCAACCAATGTTCTTTGGGCAGCCACTGGGTGTCCAAAGGTACGACAAGTATAAGTATCCTGTGTTTGATAAGCTAACGCAGCAACAGTTGGGTTACTTCTGGAGACCTGAGGAGGTCTCACTCCAGAAGGATCGTGCTGATTACCAGACACTACGACCAGAACAGAAACATATATTTACAAGCAACCTGAAGTATCAAATCTTACTTGATAGTGTTCAGGGTAGGGGTCCAGGTATGGCATTCATTCCTTGGTGTTCCTTGCCAGAACTGGAGTCTTCCATGCTGGTCTGGGAATTCATGGAGATGATTCATAGCAGATCTTATACATATATTATTAAGAACGTTTACCCTGATCCCTCTGAAGTGTTTGACAAAATCCTAGATGATGCTAGGATACTATCACGTGCAGAATCAGTAACACATGCTTACAACGACCTCATTAACGAGGCTCAAGTCTGGGGTACAGGAAACCTTTGGAAACCAGACAGCAAGGAATCATTCCTATCCCAGTATGAACTCAAAGAACTCAAAAGAAAATTATACCGTGCCATCATCAATGTTAATATTCTTGAGGGCGTTAGGTTCTATGTCTCCTTCGCTTGCTCGTTTGCGTTTGGTGAGCTCAAACTTATGGAAGGATCCGCTAAAATTATCTCTCTTATCGCCAGAGATGAAAGCCAACATCTTGTCCTTACTCAACAGATCATCAAGAAGTGGCAAGAAGGAGACGACCCCGAAATGGTTGCTATCGCAGAGGAGGAAAGGGAACATACCATAGACATGTTCAAGAAATGTGTTGAAGAAGAGAAGGAGTGGGCAGAATATTTGTTTAAAGATGGTAGCATGATAGGCTTGAATGATAAATTACTATGTCAATACGTAGAGTTTATTGCTAACCGTAGACTAAGATCACTAGGACTTGATCCTCTCTATGATATACCCATGAGAAATAATCCTTTACCTTGGACAGAACACTGGCTCAATAGTAAGGGACAACAGAACGCACCGCAAGAGACTGAGATAGAATCGTATGTAGTGGGTGGTATCAAGCAGGATGTAGATAAGAAAACGTTCTCAGGATTTACTTTATGATTTTTTGGATTGGATTCACCCTCATGTTTTTCAATGAAGGGTTTGTTATGATGAGACATGTGTCACCTTTCTTTTCTAGACTTAGAGATAAGGTTATGAAGAAGCTAGGTGATAAATGGTGGTGGAGAATACATGGCACCTTGGATTGGTTATGGATATCATTAGTAACTTGTGGACTGATAGTTAACTCTAGTAGAGTTCTACATATAGTAGTATTGATAACCTTCTGGACATTGGCATGGTTAATATTTTACTTACCGAGATGGATTAAAAACTAATGCTTTTCTTAATAGGAATAATGTCATTCGCAAACTTTGTGTTCTATCCATTAGTGATAGGTGCACTCGTTGCTGTGATCATAGAACAGATACTTAGAGCAAGGGGTAGTGAAGACGAGCCTGCTGATGTAAAGAAAGTGTTCGTTGCTATGGGTATTAGAAAGTACCTATTCAGACAGGCATGGATCTTTAATATAATATGGTTCGTAGGATACTTTATCCTCATGCTTACCATAGGTAGGCAACAACCACAGGCAATGCCTGACATGCTCTGGCAAGGATGATGGAACTAACAGACAAGAATGTTAATGATGTCTTAGATGAACTCCGTCCTTACATTGAATCAGATGGAGGGTACCTTGAGTTTGTTGCTATAGATTATCTTAAGGATGGTCCTATTGTTATGGTAAGAATGCTTGGTGCTTGTGTTGGGTGTGCTATGAGTGCTCAGACATTAACAATGGGTATTGAACGTAAGATACAAGAAGTCTGGCCAGAAGTCACTCAGGTTATAAGTGTATGATTTTACCAGGCACTACAGTTACAATTAAGAATCCTACCTCTATCTACAGTGGGTATGTTGGATTTGTTCAGAGGATTAGTGGTACTAATGCAGCAGTTCTCTTTGATAACTATTCTCCTTGGGAGAAGATGATTACATTTCCTATAAAAGATTTACATGAAGGAGGAGAGTTACCAACATGACATATATTATGGAGGGTAAGGTCAAGACACTTTTTGGTACTGACAAACCCGATCAACTTTTGATACAGTTTGAAGACAAAGTAACAGCAGGTAATGGTAGGAAGGTAGACTTCCCTGAGGATAAGGGTGCTATCTGTTGTGAGATCTCTAAACTATTCTTTGAGTACCTAGACAGAGAACATGTATGTGCTACACACTACCTAAGTATGCCTACGCACAGAGCATTGTGTGTTAAGAAGCTTAAGATTATACCAGTCGAAGTTATCCTTAGGAACATAGCAACAGGTGGTATTTGTAGGGACTCACCTATAGAAGAAGGTACAAGGTTTAATCCACCTCTAGTTGAGTTCAACTACAAGTGTGATGAGAAGAATGATCCCTTGTTAACTGATGATAGAGTCAGTCTGATGGGGTATGATCCTAAGACATTCAGACGTAGAGCAACTGAATTGAACTTCCACTTCCAGAAAATATTTGGACAGATGGGACTGACAGTAGTAGATTATAAGTTAGAGTATGGTGTGGATGATAAAGGTCATCTGTTCCTTGCTGATGAACTGTCACCTGATAACTTTAGACTGTGGAAGGATGGTAAGAGTTTCGATAAAGATCTCTTCAGAAAAGACGAAGGTAATATAGTAGATGCTTATAGATATATACTTACGAACCTTAAGGAGATACTAGAATGATTACCGAATGGGACGAGAGTAATTGGAGAGAGGAATCTATTCCTTATTACACTGGTAAACAAGAAGAGTTACTTAGGAATGGACCTAAGAGTCTTGCTCAATCGTGGCAGATGGGAGCAATGTATAATGAATGGAAGAAAAGAAATGGTTATAAGACACCTGAACCACCTGATTGTTCATCTAGTCTGTCAGAATTCTACTCTAAGGAGAAAGAATACTTAGCAGAGCATGACGGATAGGTATATTAGAGACTACTGGTATGATCATGATGGATGTGACAAGATCATTGATATGTTTAAGGTTGCCCATGGAGAAGGGTTAACTGAACCAGGTAAGGTAGGAGGTGGTGATAAGTCAGACATAAAACCAGAGAGAAAGGATAGCATGGAGGTATCCTTTGAAGATGTATGGCAGGGTGTCATAGGTGATGATGTCTGGGGTCTCCAAGATTATATGAACTGGATCACAGTATGCTATAATGATTATTGGGATCACTTTGAACTTCCACCACCCATAGGTATTAGAACTCTACCCCAAGTACAGTACTATAAACCTGGAGGTGGATTCTTTTTCCCACACATCGATGCTGAAGCAGAGGTGATGTCACGTGTGTTAGTCTACATAACATACTTAAATGATGTACCTGATGGTGGTACTATCATGGTCAACAATGACATGACAATCAGTGCTAGGAAAGGTAAGACAGTTATATTTCCAGCAGGTATCACACACAAGCACGTGGGTGAGATCAGCCAGACACAAGAGAAATATATATGTACTGGTTGGGTAGAATGGTTGCCACAATAGCACAGCGGTAGTGCAGGGCTTTTGTAAAGCCAAGGTCGGCGGTTCAAATCCGTCTTGTGGCATCAAAAAAAGTCGAAAAAAAATTCGGGAAATTTTTTCCGTGTAGGGTTTTTTAAGTTTTGTATCAACTAATACAGCAGTGCTTGACTATATACTATGGATGTGTTAGCATATCCTTATCGTTCAACCCCATAAGGGGTCGCAAGTAAGCCAACTCGGAACGGATCGTTCATTCCCTCTAGTGGGGGACGCATAAGTTGACTAAAGGAACGGATTAAAAACCCAACTACTTTAGGAGTAATCCAATGGCACAAGTTACTTATCGAGGTATCCGATATGATACTGAGAATCGTCCAGACCAGTCACCTAAATCTATAGAACGTGTGGAAGTTTACAGAGGTGTAAAATTCCATGTCACTAAGGATGGCACCAAGCGTGTCATGACTGCAGTCTAGAACTAACTCTTAATTTCCATCCCCGCTACATATAGTAGTCGGGGATATTTTTATGGAGAAAAGGAGACTGAAGCAGCTACTCGAACAGTTGGAAGAAGTCCTAGCAGAACTTAAAGTTGAAGTATATTCCGACAGGAATAACAGTAGTGACGATGGGTTCTATGATGATGAAGAAGGATACCAAGAATGAAACAACTAAACAAACTGATGAAGGAAGTTATGAGAACCCCTGGACCTATCAGGGTACAACTTTTACTTCTAATGACATTAACGATTTCTTCGGTTACGTCTACCGTATTACAAATAACGAATCGGGTAGGCAATACATCGGAAGAAAGTATTTTACACAGCGTAGAAAGCCTAGAAGTGGGAAAGGGAAACGGAGGGTTACGTCTGAGAGCGACTGGAAGAACTACTACGGAAGTTCTGCAGAACTTAAGACCGATGTTAAATCTCTTGGAAAATCCAACTTCAAGAGAGAAATTATCTCACTTCACACCACCCTTGGAAAGGTAAACTACGAAGAGACAAGACAACTTTTTCTAAATAATGTACTCACTGAACATATAGATGGAACTCCTGCCTATTACAACAGTAATATACTGGGCAGGTATATGAAAAAAGATTATTTTAAACCTGATGTTGACTGACGAAGAACTACAAATCATATATGAATGGGGTATGACAACTGAGTTGCCTTATCGTAAGGCACCGACAGCAGAAGGATATTCCAACCAACCTATAGATATGTGCTGGTTGAAAGGAACCAGAGGGTTTAAGGGGGTGCGTACTTCCCTTGTGGATGACCCTAAGATCGTAGAGATATTAGATAGAGATGAGGTTTTGTTTGCTACTGGTGCTCTGTTCCATCCAAACACAGAGTTGCCTAAGCACAGGGATCCTGACGTATATCCTTACAAGTATAGGAGGATACATATTCCTCTTGTAGTTGACCCAGAGAAATGTTATATGATATGGGAGGGTAAGAAAGTTAACTGTTGGGAGTCAGGTAAGTTTTCTGTATGGGATGTACAAGATCACATACATGAAGCGTATAACTATTCAGAAGAACCAATGGAGTTTATCTTCATAGACATAAAAAAATGACACTATTAAATTTAATTAAGGAGAAAGGGTACAAGTATGGTGACATCATACTGTCTTCAGGTAAGACCAGTATGCATTATGTTAACTGTAAGCCCATCTCTCTTAGCAACGAGGGCATTAAACTCATAGCACCAGCACTACTCAAGGAAGTGGATCAGGATGCTGTAGCAGTAGCAGGTGTTACCCTAGGTGGTGACCCACTAGCAACAGGTGTGTCTATTACATCAGGTAGACTAGATGCTATGCTAGTACGTAAAGATCCTAAGGGGTATGGTACTCAGGCAATGGTAGAGGGACCAACCCATCCTATAGGGTCTGTGGTGACTCTCCTAGAGGATGTAATCACAACAGGTAACTCTGCTATCAAAGCAGTAAAGATCCTGCGAGAAGCAGGTTACGTAGTCAACAGAGTGGTTTGTATTGTGGACCGTCAGGATGATGGTGAAGCAGACAAGTTATTCAAGGACAGCAATGTAGAATTAGTGAGTCTCTTTACTTTGAATGAACTGGTATAAGATATACAGACACATACATGATGGCAAGACCAACTACCACTTGAGCGATCAACTCAAGAAGATTGGTCGTGAGAATTTTTGGATAGGTTATGATGATGAACCACGTAACCTAGTGGAGGACTATCTCCAGAAGTTATACAAGAGATTCTTTATCAAACCATGCTTAGGTATGGAGTACTGGGTGTACATACCACCAGACGGTCACACATACACTGGTCCTCATTGGGACAGTGATGAGAGTGTAGAGGAGAAGATTCATCCTGAGTGGGTGGGTGTGGTTGACCTGTATAACTCATGCTCAGGTCTCATGCTTAACGATATGAAATATGGTGATATCAAAGCAAACAAAGTTTTGTGGGTGTATCAAGAGGAAGCAAAGCTTACTCTGTTTCGTGGTGAATATTCATACATGGAACTACCTAACGTAGAGACAAACATATCATTATACTTTGATGTCTGGACTGATCGTAGACCATCTGGGTTAGGTAGAAGTACCCATCTAGACTGGGATCCTCCCACTTTTAAACAATTAATACGGAAGCAGAAACCTATAGAATATGAGGGTGACGTGACAGTTCATACACACACCTGTGGAGACAAAGACTTCGACTATATGACCTTCCATGAACCAACCCACAAGCAAGAAGCCTTGGCATACCTTGTGTCAGAAGAGAAACTGTCCACTAGGGGTTGACTTTTGTAGTCTTCCCGTGTTATAAATAAATCATGAACTGGCACACACAACAGTGTGACAGTTGTAACACAACTTCATACAAAGGACTCGAAAGATCGTACCCCTGCGTAGAATGTAAACAGACTTCCACGTCGAGGAGGTCTAACATCCGTAGGGTATTTTTTTATCCTTACGAGACAATAAGAACTAAAATGTCAATCAGAACAACAATCGCTGCTCTCGCAGCTTCCCCTCTACTAATCTCAGGAGCCGCTTTTGCTGGTCCTTATGTGAACGTAGAAACCAATGCAAATCTAACTGGTTCTAATTATACAGATGCTACTACCGATATCCATATTGGATACGAAGGTACAGCTGGAGAACTTGGATACTATGTTCAAGGTGGACCTGCTGTTAAGGCAACTGATGGTGTAGATGGTACAGATACACAATTCTCAGGAAAGGGTGGCGTATCTTTCGCTGCTACTGAGTCTCTTGGACTTTATGGCGAAGTTTCATTCGCTACTGCTAAGGGCGACGTAGACAACGGATACGGTGCTAAATTGGGTGCTAAGTGGGCATTCTGATCACAAATGTGATATAATTAGAAGGGAGTCTACGGACTCCCTTTTTTCATGCCTTACTGCTATGAAGTTTGAAGATTACTACAAAGAATTCTGTGAAGTCTTTGGACATCCTCTATGGATGATACCCATGATGACCATTGGTATCTTTCTAATGATAGAGGTACTACATACTAATGAGCATTACAATCAGGAAACTGGTGATGCCCACGGTTATTGTGGGCGTAAGGAATGGGTAAAGAAACTACAAGGGGATTATTAGGTGATTGAAATTACAGAAGAACAATTAGAAAAGGAAAAAGATAAGTACCTTGACATGGTGGAGTCTGGTTTTCCTGTCCTACTTACGAAGAAGGATGGTGGTAAGCAACTTATGGTTCCCCAAGATCCTAATTCTATACAAGGGATTTGTGACATCTAAATACATATAAAGATACTTAAACATGGCTTGGAATGTACATGTAGTTATCGATACCCATAGTGCTGCCGAGTTAGCTAGTGGGGTAACTACCCTAAAAACTTTCGCAACTGGGTTCCCAGGCGTAACACCTACAGTACACGATACTTGTCGTACTGGTGAGCAGACAGCATACTTAAAGCAGTGGTGTACTGATAACGGTGCTGTATACTCAAGAGCTATGGGTGCGTTTAAGAAGATGGAGTTGGTCTATGAAGAGATCCTTCGTCGTTCTACACAACCTACAGTCGTAGCATCAGGTGATTTAGTATTCTATGAGGATATGAGAGGGACATCTGTTCCTAGATTATTCAAAGGACAACTTGTACCAGGTGGTGCTGGCAAGAAGAGCATAGCTTTCCCTAATCATAATGTGGTTAAAGAAAGTGCTTACACTGTATCACTTTTGTTCCTTAAGGATCCTACAGCAGTACAGCAACAGATAATAAAAATTAATAATGAGTGGGAAGAGCAGACCATCTGGCAAGCATCTTATGTTGTCAAGGATGGTGTAATATATGAGCAACCAAGAGGGTTTACATATGAGATGTGGAAAAACACATCTGATGCTTTTACTACTACAGATCTCAATAAATATGAGCTAGTAAAGGGTGGCGGTAAGTACACGACCATCCAGAAAGAATTAACAGATAGAGGAGAGACTACTCTCGCATCTACACACATGACTTATGTTAATGCTGCGATAGCAGAGGACTGGCCCTCAGTTAAGGGAGCTAGGTCTGCTATGTACGGTTGACAAATGCTCATTGTGTGGTAGAATGACCACATCTTAGCATGACTAATGGCACCAGACAGACACGATATACCATTCTTAGGGGATTTCTATACTAAAAGCGAAGTCGATGAGATGGTTGCTGCTGCTCTTGAGGAGGCAAGGAAGATAGATGAAGCATCGATGCGTAAGCACAATAGAGATGCTACAATTATAAGTATGATCTTAGGATTTATATGCCTTGCTTTATTTGTAGATGGACTGCTTAGAATCCTTGGCATCATCCCACCCTTTATGGACTTGGATGTGAACGTCATTGATGATATAATAGATAGGGTTGAACAGGACGTGATGCCCTTGGTACAAAAAATACCAAGGATATGATTGTCGTTAATGGTGAGACGATAAGAATATTTTTTATATTCTTACTTACTATAATATGGATCATATTGCTGACTGATACAGCCTTGAGAAGTTTACCTGATGAAGATGAGTAAAAAGAAGAGACACCAAGTGAAGAGCAGGTTCTATTACCTGTTTTGGGGTGCCGCTACTGTGAGTGTTTTCGCAGGGCAGCTATACGTTGGTACAGGGTATCGTAAGATGTCTGACAGTATCAATGACCTTATTAAAGCACCAATTATACTAGAGGGGTGGCTTGGTGACCCCAAATTTACTGGACCCCCATATGGAGTTATTGAATTATGAATACATTTGCTGCTGCAGCACTAGACCTCAATGAGGCATGGAACCTATCTTGGGAAGAAGGTATCCAATTTATACTTGTACTCACATTTATATACTGGCTTAAGAAGAGGATTGATCTTCATTTCGCACAAAGAACAGCGAAGGCCAAGGTACGCATCGGATCCGATGTAGTATACAAAGTTAAAATTGTGGAGGGTGAGGTAAAATAATGCCAGTTTACCAGGACTATGAAATTCGTATTAACTTGAATGAGTTGATCGAAAAACGTATCCCTTGTTGTGATTTACTACACCCTGATCGCTGTCTAACAGAGAAGCAGGTAGCTGAGATCGCACACGATATAAGGATGGATCTCGACCTACATCCTATATTTCATCAAGTCGATGAACATATTATGAAGTATGTTAATGCCGCTGGCATAGATAACAAGGAACACTGGGTAGAACCAAAACTAAAGGATCTCTAATGGACTGGACAGACGAAGAGATGAAATTACGTCAAAACGTACTAAGGATCTTAATGGGCAACTTCCCTTCAGATAAACCACAATTCATTTATGATTGTGCTGACGAGTGGTGTGCCAAGCATAAGATCACTAGCGGTGTTAAAAAACACTACGAAGTGTACTACAGGCGAAATTGAACTTTTCGTTTCAAAAAAAGGCGAAAAAAAACTTCGGATATTTTTTCTCCACAGGGTTGAGCTATAAATAAACTACTTACTTAAAGAAAATGCAAAAAATTGTCAACATCATTTCTATTGCGTCTGGCGTTGTATCTCTTGCCGTTGTTGGCACTGGGTTATATGTATATGTCAACCGAGGTGCAATTATTGATAACGTCAAGTCTCAAGCTATTGAAGCAGCTTTGGGATCACTTGGCGGTGCTGTAGGTGGAGCGTTACCTGATGTAACAGGTGGTGTAGTTCCAAAAACAGCAAATCCATCAGCAGCTGGTCCAACGGTTCCTAAGTTCTAAATAGCCCAGATACAGGGTTATTATGGCTGAAGAAATTAAAGAAGAGAAGAAGGCACCGAAAGGTGTCTTTGGTAAATTAAAAGATAAGCTTATTCCCGACCAGGACGAACAAGCACAAATCATTAGTACATTTGTACGTTTAGGCGTACTTGTGTGGTCCGGCGGGATATTGACTCTTAATTATGTGTCAATTCCAGGAGTACCGCAACAAAAAATAGATCCGACTTTTATAGCCTCTGTTTTTACAGGAGTTTTAGCTAGCTTTGGGATTCAGACTGCTTCTAAGAAGGGTGATGGTACTATGAAGATGAATGGTAACGGTGCTCCAGGGCAAGTTACTAAGAAAGAGATGGAGGAACTACTGGCAAAGTCTAGTGGTGGACCTGTTCAAACAATTAGAATTGAGCAAGCACCTCTGAAGATTACAACTGATACTAAACCTGAGGAACCTTATAAGTTATAATGGGATTTGCACTTGAGATAAAAGAGGGTACTAAAACCTCTCATACGATGGCCGAAAACACTGGGTTCGTTAAGAACTTCCTTAAAGGTGTGATCAGCGAAGATAGTTACAAGACTCTTGTGGCAGACTTCTACTTTGTTTATAGAGCATTAGAGGAAGAATGCGACAAGCATAGAGACCACCCTGTTCTCGGTCCTATATTATCTGACAAACTTAAGAGAACTAATTCACTTGAACAAGACCTTAGATACTTCTATGGTCCTGTTTGGAGATCCATTGTACAACCATCGGAGTCATGCCAAAAGTATGTTAATCGCATACGAGAGGTAGAACCAGAACTATTAGTAGGACACCACTACACACGTTACCTAGGTGACCTGTCTGGTGGACAGATCCTCTATAACATTGCTAGTAAGGCACTTAACCTAACTGATGATGGTCTTAAGTTCTATGACTTCCCTCAGATATCAGACAAGAAAGAGTTTAAGACCAAGTACCGTGAGGCATTGGATAATTTACCTATTGATGACGATAAGAAGAACATGATTATAACTGAAGCTAACTATGCTTTCCAACTTAACATGCTCGTGTTTGAGGAGATTCAAGGTAACAGTGTTGGAGGATTCCTCAAATATATTCTTGGATTGGTCTTACCTAACAGAGGGTAAAGTACCTATTGTCCTGGTATCTAAATAATGGTAGATTTAAGGAGAAGAGATGATCTGAGTCTTCTTCGTTATGGATGTTACAAAACTGGAGAGTGTTAAATGCACAATCTTATGTCCCAAAACCAACTAGGCAGTTGGACTATCAATGATAGTAGTATCGGATTACACGGTCACCCGACCAAAATAGAGAAGATCAACGATTATTACGAATGCCTTATTGAAGCAGGGACAAACAAGTCAAGTAAACGTATCTGCAAACAGCTTATGATTGAAAATTAGGTCAATGTGGGGGTTTAAACACCCCCATTTTTAATGAGTACTTATACTTGTATAATTATATGTGTACTTCGTCTTCGCTGACCATGGAGAGGAACAACATTCGAGATGAGATTATGTGGTGGATGTCTAGAATTACAGTAATGCTAGTGTCTTTGGCACTATCGTTTACATTAGCAGCACAAGCATATGCCGCCGAGATCCTGATGGGGTCGGGCGGTAATTTAGTTTTTAGTCCTAGCGAGATTACAATCTCAGCAGGTGAAACAATTACGTTCACGAACGGAGATCTACCACCGCATAATATGCAGGTAGAAGATCACCCAGAACTATCCCATGGGGACTTAGCGTTCTCTGCTGGTGATAGTTTCGACGTTACCTTTTCCGATCCAGGAGATTACAACATACAATGTGATCCTCATTCTGGTGCTGGTATGAAGGGTGTGATACATGTCACATAGTTATACTAACCCCTCTAAGAAGCAAGACCTTGCTCACTTAGAGGCAAATGTTGAGGAGGGAGTGGATGAACATGGGTTTAGTAAAAGAAAACCTATCAGTGATCGAGAGTGTATTTACAAATGTTTAGACAATAATAGAGCACTTGCTGGTCTTGATAGGAAACAAGTAGAGAGGTTAGCTAAGCAGTTTGAGACGATGAGCGATGATACGAAGGTGGAATCCGAATATCCCCCGTTGTAACTGAGTTTCATTCTCAATAAGGGGTTGCTTTTTGCGAAAAGATGTGCTATATATTAAGTGTAACTTTAATTACGATATGGCGTATACTATTACTCTTCGCAACCCTGATGGTGCTGAAGAAAAGCTCTCAGTTGAATCAGATCAGTACATTTTAGATGCTGCTGAGGAGGCAGGTATCGACTTACCCTCATCATGTAAGGCAGGTGCTTGTTCATCATGTGCTGGTAAGGTCTTAGAAGGATCAGTTAATAATGAGGAGCAATCCTTTTTGGATGATGAGCAGATGGAAGCAGGATGGACTCTTTTATGTGTCGCAATGCCTGAGTCGGACTGTGTTATACTTACAGAACAAGAAGAGAATATCATTTGAGCACTAGATATAAAGAAGTAGGAGTTGACATCGAGGCGGGTAACGCTTTCGTTGATCAACTCAAACAGAAAGCACCTGCTATTGGTGGGTTTGGTGGTATGTTTAAGGTACCTACTGGGTATGAGAAACCTATCTTGGTTTCTGGTGCCGATGGTGTAGGTACTAAGATAAACATATCACGACTCGCTGGTGACTATAGTACTATAGGTATTGACCTTGTTGCTATGTGTGTCAATGATGTGATTTGTTGTGGTGCTAAACCATTATACTTCTTAGATTATATCTCAACCCAGAAGATAGATGATCGATTGGATAAGATCATGGAAGGTATCATTAAGGGATGTGAGATAGCAGGTATAGAACTCATAGGTGGTGAGACTGCTGAACATGGTAGATTTGCCAAGGATATTGATCTTGCTGGTTTTTGTACAGGTATAGTAGAAGAGGATAAGATAATAGATGGGAGTCGTATTAAACCTGGCGATAAGATTATTGGTATAGAGAGTAGTGGTTTACATAGTAATGGGTACAGTCTTATCAATGATATGTTACTGTCGTCTAAAATATGGTGCGTTACTGATGAGTTGATGGCACCTACTAGAATCTACGCAAAAGAGATTGCTAAGTTATTGGAACCAAAGTTTGTTCACAAGCATCCCAACTTCCTAACTAGGGAAGAGATTCCTATTCTTGGTATGGCACACATCACAGGCGGTGGACTTGAGGAGAATCTATCAAGGTGCTTACCCAAAGGGTTGACACTAGATATTGATTGGAACTCATGGACAATACCACCTATCTTTAATAAGGTTAGGGAAGTAGGTGAGGTACAAGATGAAGACATGAGAAAGATATTTAATATGGGTATCGGTTACTGTGTTGTTGTACCACCTGAGGCGGTTGATGATGTTATGTTACTAATAGATTATCCATCCCAAGTTATAGGAGAAGTATGTCAGACGTAGTATGGTCAATAAATATTATGCTAGTTATCCTACTCATTGGTGTAGGATACTCAATCTATTGGATCTTTAAATATGATGATTGGAATCCTAATCCTGTTCCTGATACCGACTCCAGTGTTAGCACTGTCGGACATACAGGAGAGTTATAATATATTAAATCATTGGCAAGAGATGATGTATGACTATCAGTTGAGGCAGAAGGAACCACAACCTGAACCTGAATATATAATAGACGATGCATTAAAGAATTATGGGTACAATGACCCCACCGAGTCGGAAGAGTTGTTACAACTTCCGAGTAGTATCGATTGATAAGGTACTAGACGGTGATACAATAGATGTAACGATTGATCTAGGATTTGATCTATTTAAAAAAGAACGTGTGAGGATAGCAGGTGTCGATACTCCAGAAAAAAGAACGAGGAACCTTGAGGAAAAAGCACTCGGCATTGATGCGACTGAATGGCTTAAAGACAAGCTCGAAGGTGCTATTAACGGTGACGATGACCTTATTATTAGGACTGAACTTGTTGGTGGGGTCGGTAAATATGGTCGTCTTCTTGGGTGGTGTTATATCGGGGACGCAACTGTGTCGCTTAACGAAATGATGATCGACCAAGGATATGCTCACGCATATGATGGAGGAACAAAAAATATGGATTTAGAGGTACTAAAAGAGATACGTCGCAATCAAGGAACCTATGTCGATCCAAAGTGAGAAGAAAGATAACATCATAAAGAGGATGAAAGAACTCACTCTTTTATTAGATGGTACATTTGAGATGGCAGGTACACTTAACAGTGTAGGTAGGTCATCCAATAAGATTATTATTGAATATGACATTAAGTCTAAAGACGATTGACCCATTCCCATACATGTTTAAATCATCCTTTGATTTTGGATGGGTACATGTTAAAGAGGAGATTGAAGCAGAGATAGAGAGATCGCAAAAGATAATAGAAGAGGTAGGTGGTGTTGACACTCCAGAGAAGGGTGGTGGCACCACCTCTGTTGTTCTGCGTAATAGTATCCATAATATATTTGGTGAGAAGTTTCACCAGCATATAGATGGTATGTTATCTCATGTATGGGAACAGTGGCATCTAGATATGGATAGGAGTCGTTATGTCAGTGAGAGTTGGATTAATAAGCACCCTACTGGAGCATGGACAGAAGAACACTACCATCACAATGTAGTGATAGCATCAGTCTGTTATTTGTATGCTCCTCATGGTACTGGTAATCTTATGGTAAAGAATCCTTTCATGCCCTTTAGGATGGGTGACCCATTAGATCAAGCATTTTTTTATCATAAGAACGATTGGACTACTGTACCAGTCAAGACTAACGATATAGTATTCTTTCCAGGATGGTTAACACATAAAACAGAAGAAAATAAGGTTGATAATGATAGATATATTATGTCAATGAATTTTAGGTGTGGCTAATGGAACCGATCCAGAAGGTCAATTACATAGGAGTCGATGGTGTCTACGTTAGGTATCTTCAAGTACCGAGTATCCCAAATTTTAACCAAGGTGGGCAATATACTTTTCCGTACTATACTAACGTTGTTCTGCCCCTTGGTGTCCCTATTGTTGACCTCCCTGGTTGTGTCGAGGCACATCAAGAGTCTTCCAGGAAGAGTAAACACACTCCTAACCTCCAAGAGGATGACCCCAACGCTACGTATACCATATGTCCTCATGGACAGTATCCATCTTTTAATGCTATGGATTTTACCCCTGATGATATGACAATCATTAGGGAACAGGTAGCACCTAACGTAGCACCCCCACCAGACCCACCAGGAACGCCTGAGACACCCGCTACAGGTGACTTAACAGAGGAAGAGGTACCGTGTCCTGGACCTAATCAACCAAGGTTAGGGACGCTTGGACCTAATGAAAAAGAAAAGGTCAGTGGATATGAACTCCAAGCTGACCCTATTACTAAAAAAGAAATTTGTGTGATATTATATGAGGACATCGGACCTATAGAACAGTATCTACCCAGTGCACAGATAGCATCAACTACTGCTGCGATTGCGACTGTGGCTGGAGCGAGTGCCCTACTTGCCAAACCCCTAGCTGATCTGCTGCTGAGGGTTTTTCGTCCTGCGATAAAGACGGCTCTGACCAAGGTAAACGCCATCCTCGGAAGAAACCCCACGAGACCTTCTCGTCAGGAGAATCTTGCGAATGATTATCGGAAGAAGAGAGGTCTTCCGAATCTGACGAAGCCGTCGGGGAAACCTCTAAAGGAAGCGAAGAAGAAGAAGAAGTTTCTTCTGTTTTAGGTGTAATAGTATGGTTGTGATTAGCTACCACTCCGGGTGGATTGACTAGCATCACGTCTGCACATACAGCAGCATATGGTGACTTCGGATGGAACATGATACCAGCCTTCATCAATTCACCACAATTTTTTAGACGAGCTATCTCGAAGTCCAACCTTTTATTAGCTGTTAGTTGAGCACGATAACTGTTGTGTAACTTTGCTGCTTGCTTACAGAGTCGTTCCTGCTCCTTGTCTAGACTAAAGGAGAAGGTAGCACTGAGACCTAGGTTAACATTTTGAGAAGATTTCTGTCCTGTCCTAGTAGGAACGTAGTATAATATTTGGCCTGGGTTATCAGGCACGCCATCGTCGTTGGCATCAACGTTATTGTAGACTGGATCTTGGTAGATAGCCTCGTATGGATCCTGCCATGACCCTGTTCGAGTAATATATGGTGTCAAATTCATGGTAGGCCCTTGACACGAGATTCCATCACCATATTGAGAGGTGATGTATGGACCTTGTAATACCTGTATAGCTTGGTTGGTGACTGAGCCAGAAGAATTCGCAATCGGATTAGCAGTAGCAGATACACCACCAACGTCGGTTTGAGCCATGGCTGGTGCTAATTGACTACAAGATAGTGCTATTGCGAGAAGATACTTGTCGTATCCGTTACGGAATTTATAGTTGTTTCTCTTTGAATGACCGTGTGCGTCTGAAGCCCGGGGCCATTGTAATGCTCGGTAAACTGAAAACTTGCCCCTGGAGTGGTTTGGGTAAAGTTCGGCTTGTTTTGGGAGTTTAAATCTAATCCAGTCCATGTTGAAGTCACACCGTTGATGGTATTATTGTGAGATGTAGTCTCAGTTGGTGCGATGTTATTACTATCAGGTTGAACCCCTGCCCCAGAAATGGAGTAGGTATAGCCTGTCGAATAGTCCATCGAATTTATCGTCTCATTTATTGTAGACGTTGTTTCTGTATGGCTCGTCATCGAGCCCTGGGTGAAGTTTGGGACCACGGGGACCGCCTTCACAGGTACAGCACTTACAAGTACAGTACCCGCAGCAATCACATATGGGACAATCTTTTTCATCACTCACTATCTGATCTCTAGTTCTGTTACGAACTGTCCAGTAGTTACAGTACCTGTACCACCACCAACGGCAGTCAATGTATGCCCTGAAGTTACAGTACCTGTACCAGTACCACTACCAACACCAGTAGATGTTTGAATAGAGTAGTCACTAACAGCACCTAAAGCTGGAGCAGTAGTTTCTATTACGTCACCCTGAATGAATGACTGACTAAAAGTATAGGCACCGCCAGCACTTGTCTGTGTGGCTGTGGAAACCGATCCCTGTCCTACACCTGCGGTTAGTGTACCTAAGCCACCAACGTTACCGTCAGCAGAGTTACCACCACCAACGTCCATTGTGACACCAGATCCAGAGGCTGAATATGTACTTCCCATTCTAGTGACTTGGGTTGCAGCAGCGTTAACCTGGAGCTGGGTCGATGATGTCATCCGATGCATGATATCTGCTCGACTCGCCGACGGAGTAAAAATCCCCGCTAACATAACAAGAAAGAAAATTCTTTTCATTTTGAATCAACAATCCTTATTATATGTATGCGATTTGTAGCTATCAAAATAGGTGATTGATCATGGGTGCTTATACCCACTATAGGTGGCACTTATGGACGTTCGGGAGTCCACACCCACAGGACTTGACAAGGAAATTAAGGTACTATATAATATTGTTACGTTTCTTTACAAACATATGACTACCATAACCGAAGACGGCGGCAGACAAAACATGTTTGCTAAGGAGCCTCCTATACAACTCATTCAACAGGACAAGACTATGAACGAAAACGCAGAGCTTCAGAACGGACGTTGGGCTATGATCGGAATAGTAGCAGCATTAGGTACGTACGCAGTAACAGGACAAATCATTCCAGGTGTGTTCTAAAGTATAAATACTTATCCTTAACAAAATATCCTGGTTTCTAACATGGGCGAACTTTCAGCCGCTACCGACTCAATCTCACCCTCAATAGCACTTCTATGGCCTTTCTACCCCTTTGCTGTGGTAGTGCTACTAGAATTATTTCTACGTGCTATGGATGGAGATGATGATGATGATTCTCCTGGTGGTGGCACACGAGTCCGTGTATCAGAACCAGTACCAGTACCAGTACCATCATGATCGATCTATTCTTCAACCCTTATAGAGAGTTACTTGAATTTGGATTCTTTGTGTCTATTGGCTTGACAGCTGGGTCACTGGGCGTGTTATAATAAATAGCGAGGGTGGCAAGGACTTGTTCCCCCTATTCAGTGGTCCCTAACAGGAATACTCCACCCTCATACTCCCCCTAACCAAGACCATGGGGTCATAATGTCTTATCATACAAGTAAAATAAACGCCCTATTAACTCAATGACAACTCTTCAAAAGAGAGACGCATCATTGCTAGGTGGATGGGACGAGTTTTGTGAGTGGGTAACTTCCACTAACAATCGTATATACGTTGGATGGTTCGGAGTCTTAATGGTTCCATGTCTTCTAGCTGCTACTACTTGTTTCATCGTAGCCTTCATTGCTGCTCCACCCGTCGATATTGACGGAATCAGAGAACCTGTTGCTGGTTCTTTAATGTACGGTAATAACATCATCTCTGGTGCTGTTGTTCCATCAAGTAACGCTATTGGTTTACACTTCTACCCTATATGGGAAGCTGCCACACTAGATGAGTGGTTGTATAATGGAGGTCCATACCAATTGGTCATCTTCCACTTCCTTATTGGAATCTCTGCCTATATGGGTAGACAGTGGGAGTTATCATACCGTTTAGGTATGAGACCTTGGATCTGTGTAGCATACTCAGCTCCAGTATCTGCTGCTTTCGCAGTATTCCTCGTTTATCCTTTCGGACAAGGATCTTTCTCTGATGGTATGCCTTTAGGTATATCAGGTACGTTCAACTTTATGTTCGTATTCCAAGCAGAGCACAATATATTGATGCACCCCTTCCATATGGCAGGTGTCGCAGGTATGTTTGGTGGTGCATTGTTTGCTGCCATGCATGGTTCACTCGTTACATCTTCTCTAATAAGAGAGACTACTGAAAATGAATCTCAAAATTATGGATACAAGTTCGGACAAGAGGAAGAGACATACAACATCGTCGCCGCCCACGGGTACTTTGGACGACTCATCTTCCAGTATGCCTCTTTTAATAACTCTCGTAGCCTTCATTTCTTTCTTGCTACTTTTCCTGTTGTTTGCATATGGCTTACCTCTATGGGTATATGCACCATGGCCTTCAACTTGAATGGGTTTAACTTCAACCAGTCTATCGTATCGGCAGACGGTAAAGTTGTTCCTACATGGGCAGACGTTCTTAACAGAGCGAACCTAGGGATGGAAGTTATGCACGAGCGTAACGCTCACAACTTCCCACTTGACTTAGCATCTGCTGAAGTCTCAGAGGTTGCTTTGTTAGCACCTGCAATTGGTTAATATAACCATAACTCAAAGACCCCATCTTGGGGTCTTTTTTTGTATAAATAAATCAGTTTGGCATTAGATAATGACATCATTAATAGATCCAAAGAAGTATAACGACGCTGTGACCGAATTGAGGTCATTTTTTTTGTCTAAAAATTTTCTTGAGGTTCATACCCAGAATAGGTTAAGCATTCTCGCTGCCTGTGAAGATCCAGAAACAGTAGCAACCTATAATTACGGTGGTAATGTTTGGCCACTACCACAAACAGGTCAGATGTGGTTAGAACATGAATTACTATCCGATCCTTCTAAGGAAGGATTTTTTTGTGTCTCAACCTCATATAGGGCAGAACCAAACCCAGTAGCAGGAAGACACGAAACTATCTTCCCTATGTTCGAGTTTGAGATGAAGGGAGGTGTTGGAGAACTACAAGAGATGGAGATTGAACTCTGTCGGTGGTTAGGTATAGCATTAGATGAATCTAACATCAAGACCTATGCTGAGTGGGGTGACAAGTATAAGGTGAAAGAACTTGATCATGGACATGAGTCTGCCATCCGTAGAGGTATGATTACAGACTTCCCTGAGTGGACTTCTCCTTTCTGGAATATGTCTAGGAATGATGATGGTACCAGTAGGAAGATAGATGTCATCCTAGGTGGTATGGAGACCATAGGCAGTGCTGAGAGGAGCACTGACAAGGATCAGATGAGAGACACCTTCCATAGTATCTCTGAAGGTGGATATGCTGCTCTTCTCTATCGTAAATTCGGTAAGGAAAGGGTGGAAAAAGAACTCGAAGAGTTCTTAGACTTTGATTTCTTCCCCAGAAGTGGAGGAGGAATCGGTATTACTCGTCTAATTTCAGCCCTTTCATAGGGCTTCAATGTAAGGTGGTGAAATGGTAAACACAGCTGTCCGTTTAACAGCCGATTCCTTTGCGGGTGTCTTGGAGGTTCGAGTCCTTCCCTTACAGTTTAAACATTTATTTAGCTTGACAAACGCTCTTTTGTGATGTAAATTGACTTTTTGGTTCCAAATATTCGGGAAAAAAAACTTCGGGTATTTTTTCCCTGTAGGGTTGAGCTAAATATTTCGTAAGTAAGCGTTATTCTTATGACAACTATAGAAGAGCATATTAAGCATGATCATGAGATCCTAGATGATCCAACAACCAGTGCTGCTGCGCGTAGGCATATAAAGGAAGAATTACATGATTTGGAAGTGTATGAGGAGAATCATCATGATGAGATAGTAGCAGGTGATCATCACGATCCTAATGCTATTGAACTGTTTTGTGAGACACATCCAGACGAACCAGAATGTTTAATATATGATGATTGATGAATTTTATTGGAATATATGATGACATTATCACTCTCGATGAGTGTAATGTAATTCGACAATATTATGAAAGGCACCCAGATAAGCAAAAAGGTCAAATAGGGTATGGGTTTGTAGATCCAGATTTAAAGGACTCTACAGATTTGTATACGAGGTTTACTGAGTCTTTATTGACCCATAGGATCCTTTATGGTGCCCTAGAACAAGCATTTAAGAGATATGAGTCCGAACATACCTGTATGACCCATACAGATCGTTTCTCACTCCACGATTCGTTTAATATTCAAAAATATAACCCTGGTGGTGGATTTAAACTCTGGCACCATGAAACTACAAATTTTGTGAATTATCCCAATCCACAGACTACTAGAGTCTTGGCATGGATGGTTAATTTGAACGATTGTCCTGGTGGCGGGACAATGTTTATGGATCAGGATTTTACAATGGAAGCAAAGTGTGGTAGGTTATCTTTATGGCCCGCAGGATTTACACATGTTCATAAAGGTCAGATATCAGAAACACACGAAAAATACATAGCAACAGGTTGGTTTAACTACGATACCCCGAACTTTAAATGAACTTCACAGTATACTCTAAGGATGGTTGCCCATTCTGCTCACAGGTCAAGCAAGTACTAGAGCTTGCCAATTTGAACTTTGTGGTGTATGATCTTGGGAAGGACTTCAATCGAGAAGCCTTCTATGAGGAATTTGGATCGAAATCCACGTTTCCTCAAGTAACTGTTAACGGTAAAAAACTCGGTGGATGTACCGAAACTGTTAAATACCTTCGTTCACACAATTTCGTATAAAAATGGAAGAGTTATATCTATTGGCCGAGCGTGCTATGGATGTTGCTATCACTGAAAAGAAGTTTTTCTTCAAAGTATATGACTATCTAACCAACATTAAGGCTAAGCGTAAAGACGCTACTGAATTCTTAGAGAGTTCAACTGTTGTAAGCATTAGAAAGACAATTGACGATCTAGATGAATTTATCAAGGGAGGAAACGACCAAGATCACAAACAGATAAGGGAGGGTTACTGCTTTTTGCATAAACCAGAAGCAAGAAAAATATCACGTTATTTAAAGGGACTTTTAGCAGATGCAGAGCAGTACGAACACGACAAAAGACCAGGGAGACGTAAAAAAACAGTCAATAAATAAAGGCATAGAGCTTATGCTCCCACGTTCAAGGAGGGAAATACCCAAGTCAAATATCGACTTAGACGTAACTTTACCTTTAATATTATGGAGAGTACGTTTAAGATTAAAACTAGACATAACTCGTGGAGCATGACCATGGAAACTAACGTAATTCTTTTCTTCGCAGGGGCATTAAGCATATTGTTTTTGATGATAGGTGGTGTTATAGGTTGGATATATAAGGGAGCAGTTGATACTAATACATACAAGCGTCAACTCAACAATCTTCATCCAGAGTTCTTAGATGGCAATGGAGCATACGTGAATGAGGAACTTTTAGCAGTTCGATTCATGGATCCAGAAGACATACTTGACGAGGAGGACGATTAGTAGTATACTGATTTGAGGGTAACTTAAACTATGGCTAAAAAATTACCAAACGATGCCCTGTTGACAGAAATATTCCAACAGGTATCATCGGCAAAGACAAAGGCAGAAAAAATTAAGATTCTGCAACAATACAATAACGATGGGTTGAGAGCTTGTCTGATCATCAATTTTGATGAATCACTAGAGTTCTTACTTCCCACTGATGGTGAGATTCCATACAAGAAGAACGATGTACCCATAGGGACTGAGCACTCTCGCTTAGACCATGAGTACAGAAAGTTCTACCTATTATTCAAGGGTGGTGATACTACTCTATCTGGAATGAAGCGTGAACAAACCTTCATATCCATGTTAGAGGGTCTACATCAAGATGAAGCAGAGATGTTTATCTTATGTACACGTAAGGATCTACAATCCAAATATAGGATAACAAAGCAAGTCGTTGAATCCGCATTCCCTAAAATTGAATGGGGTAACAGGGGATGACCGTATGGGAATCCAATGATGCTGTCCCTGAGAAGGAGTCCAAATATGGTATCATCCTTCTAGAGGCAAATTGTAAGGAAGAACTTGCTAGAAATAAGAAATTACCTCGTAATTCTTACATAGTCTCCTATACGGAGAATGGAGTGGTCCATTATGACATCATTATTGGTCTTATGACTAATATCTTCGATTGTTATTATGATTCCCTAGGGAAGGGAAGTCTACAAACTATTAAGTATACAGATGGAACAGTTTCCTCAAAACTCTTCAGCAAAAAACGATATCTCGGATCAAGTAGAGGTGTTGTTGAAGAGAAAAAATGATATGTTCAAATTTAAGTCAGAAACAGAAGATCTAGATGATCTAGCAGACGAAATATTTGACGCATTAGCAGACCATACATCATCGCAACATGAAACTACGGAAGCAGATTAAAGAAGCACTTGACAAACCTTGGCTTTATAAGGATGAGGAGATAGAATATCTCCAGATGAAATTGAAGTCGGAGAACAAGTCTAGAGATGTCGAACTATGGTATCGACGCACTAAGCAAGGATTTAGTAATTACGACAAACCCTTATGACCGTTAATTTGATTACTTGTACCCCTGATGCTGAAAAGACTATGGGGTATATTGCTAGGGTATCTAACCCTAATAACCAAGACAATCCAGAAGTTGCTGGATTATTAAAGTACTGTGTTAAGCACCATCATTGGTCTGTCTTTGAACAGGCTCATATGACGTTAGAGATTGAGACAACTAGAGGTCTCGCTGCTCAGATATTACGTCATAGGTCTTTCACATTCCAAGAATTTAGTCAAAGGTATGCTAATACCAATTACCTTGCTACGAATATACCTTTACCTGAGTTGAGAAGACAGGACGATAAGAATCGACAGAATAGTATTGACGACTTACCTCAGAAACAGATAAAGGATCTTCATAAGATTATAGACAAATATTTTGCTGAAGGGTTGGATATATACAACGAACTTATACGAGAAGGGATAGCAAAGGAGTGTGCTAGATTTGTACTACCCCTTGCTACACCTACAAAGTTGTATATGACAGGTAGTTGCCGTTCTTGGATCCACTATATAGATTTAAGGTCGGCACATGGGACACAAAAAGAACATATGATCATCGCTGAAGAGTGTAGATCTGTATTTGTTCAACAGTTCCCAATTGTCGCACAAGCCCTTGATTGGATTTAATTATGCCCACCTATGCCGTAAAAAACCTAGAGACTGGTGAGAAGAAAGAGTTCACCATGACTATGCAAGAGTATTCCGATTGGAGGGATGCTAACCCTGATTGGGACAAAGATTGGCAAGCTGGAGCTGCTGATGTAGTCTCTGGAGTAGGAGACTTTCAGGATAAACTTCCTGATGGTTTTAAAGATCGACTTCGCAATGTTAAGAAACATCACCCTTACGCACGATTCGAGGCACCTTAGCCTATGACAGTTACTAAAGTCAAGAAGAAACCAAGCATGGTCGGTTTGACCAGGAGACAAATGAAAAGAAAACCCATAGGAATCCAACATCTAGTACCCGTAAAACCTCTTACTCCAAGTCAAGAGAAGGTATTTGATGCCTATGGAAAGGATAAGAATCTTTTCATGTATGGATCTGCTGGAACGGGAAAAACGTTCATAGCAATACATCTTGCTCTAAAGGAGATACTTGACGAAAAGTCACCTTATGATAAACTGTATATTGTAAGGTCTTTAGTACCTACAAGAGAAATTGGTTTCCTACCAGGAGACCATGAAGACAAATCTGAACTATATCAGATACCATATCAAAATATGGTAAGATATATGTTTGAGATGCCAGACGATGCGTCCTTTGACATGTTGTATGGCAACCTAAAAGCACAGAAGACAATATCTTTCTGGAGTACCTCATTTATACGTGGTACTACTCTTGACAATGCTATTGTGTTAGTGGATGAGTGTCAAAACTTGAATTTCCACGAATTAGATAGTATAATAACAAGACTTGGTGTTAACACCAAAATCATGTTCGCTGGTGATATTAATCAGACTGACCTAACCCGTACCAATGAAAGGAACGGTATATTAGAGTTCATGAAGATTATTGAAAACATGAGTGAATTCGCCTCTATAGAGTTCGGTATCGATGATATCATCCGATCTGGACTTGTGAAATCTTACCTTATATCAAAGCATAATCTTGGACTTCAAGCACCTTAACGAACATACTTTTACTGACATAAAAGCTAGTACAACGGTTAATGGAAGGAGATACGATGTCGGTGACGACGTGTGGTACCCTTCCGTTACTACTGTAATAGGAGAGATGAAGAAGAAGTCCATCATGGACTGGCGTAGGAGAGTAGGAGAGGAGGAAGCAAATAGAATCAGCAAACGTGCTACTACTCGTGGTAACAAATGCCATAAGTTAGCAGAAGAGTATTTGCTCAATAATAGTCTTAGTAAGTATAAGGATGATGTCTTGTCCCTAGGGATGTTTCATCAAATCAAGCCTTATATTGACAAGATAAATAATATACACGCACTTGAAGCACCCTTATATTCCCATACGTTGAAGCTCGCTGGTAGAGTAGACTGTATAGCAGAGTATGAAGGTGAGCTTGCGATCATAGATTTTAAGACATCAACTAAGACAAAACGTGAAGAGTGGGTACAAGACTACTTTTCACAAGAGACAGCGTATGCTATAATGTTTCAAGAACTAACTGGCCAAAAGGTCAAGAAGTTGGTAACAATCATCGCTGTTGAGACGGGTACTCCTCAGATCTTTGTTGTTCGTGACAAATTAAAGTACGTTCACAAATTAAAAGAGTACATTGACTACTATAGGAGTGTTCATGGCGACTGGTAAAAAAGTAAATGATGTCCTTGAGGAGAATTTTATGACTGCTGCTAAGTTTTCATTAGAAATAGAGAACATAGTAAAGGATGGAGAACTCAATTATATTGAGTCTATCGTCATGTTCTGCGAGGAGAAGAATATTGAAATTGAGAACGTTAATAAACTTATTAACAAACCTCTTAAAGAAAAAGTTAAGTATGAGGCACAGAAATTAAACTATATCAAGAAAGGAAGTCGAGGTTTCCTTGCCCTATGAATGGGCTAGAAGCATATCGCATGTACCTCGGAATGAGGAACCATTTCAAATCAAAGACTTACGATTTCGTCAGAAGTCCTTACGGCAAAGCAAAACAAGAGACTTACGACAAGAGAAAGGACAAATATTTTTTCGTGAAATTATCACGCAAATATGATGAAGAACAATTGACTAACTTCTATCTTGCTAATTTTGTAGCAGATAATTGTGAGTGGATTGGTGCTATGAGTGCCAAAGGTGAGAAGAACTATCAGGAATATATAAAAAAGATTCAGTCACTATCATATGTCTTTAAGACAGATGCTCAGGTGATGAAGGAGTCATGTGATGACTTTGAAGAGTTATTTGAAGGAAAACCACATCCGACCTTGATAAAATTGTGGTTAGGTGGTAAAATTAATTTAGAGTCTGTTGTTATTATGGACAAGATCTTTGGTTTTGTTAGTAAGGTACCTGCTACTGACCCAGTGTGGGAAACCGCAAAGACAAAGATCCTTAAATATAAGCCCCTTCTCAAGATACAATTTGAGAAGCATAGAGTAGTATTAAAGGAGTTATTCTTATGAAATTCTTCGAGTCTGAAGTAGTTCAGACTGAGTTAAAGCGTATGCAAGAACTCTATGTGGATATAAACCGCATGGGGATTATCCTTAGCATTGATCAGAAGATCCAACAACTTATTAAACTACTTGAACTCATTGATATTCAGCAGACTATGTTTATGCGTGTTACCTTATCTGAGGATGAACATGCTAAACGTATCCTTCAACAAGTACGTGAGGCAGCAGGATTGTTAGGTATGAAACCTGAGAATGTGAACCCTCGCTTCTATGATCAACTTAAAGATCAAGTCAACAAGATGATTAAAGACCTGGAGCAATCTAAATGATGTTTTTTAATGTGATGGCTATTGCTGCTATACTAGCAGTAGTCTGGTTTGTTATAGTTTTTATGAGTGATCCTAACGCATGAAAGATTTATGGAATGGTTACAAGAGGGCTCTATATGAGACCTTCCCCGACCTAGAATATGACCATACATGGGGTGAGTGGGAAGGTAAAGGTACCAACCTTACAGCCCAGATATGGAGGAATAAATGGTTTATTAAGTCCAGAGCAGTAGATATTTGGTCTGACAAAACTAACA
>Ga0315316_10000060_pt1 | contig 50811 bp, 45 predicted proteins | sample M160m3416metaG_FD_203702 | JGI IMG/M metagenome (GOLD analysis project Ga0315316, IMG submission 203702) | Ammonia-oxidizing marine archaeal communities from Monterey Bay, California, United States - M1 60m 3416 | ecosystem: Environmental > Aquatic > Marine > Intertidal zone | place: USA... | reverse complement strand
AATCAAATTTTAAAAATAAAAACTCACTTGTCCTATTTTTGTATTGGGGGAACAACTCTCGGATCGCAAGGCAGTAAATATAATCTTGAAGATTTTTAGTTTCATCCTCTCCTTTAAAAACTTGCTTGCTAGTTTTAAAATCTCTAATAATTGCAGAATTATTTTTTTTGTACAAGAACAACTTGTCAATAAAACCTTTTATACAGTAGTCTCGTTCTTCATCTTTAATATGTAAATCAAACTCATATTCTGAATGATGCTCTGTAGGGCGACCCCTTTTGCCTCCAAAAAAGTCATACTCTAGACCAGCTAAAGTCATGTCTTTGATCATTTTAATATTATCATCATCATCCACTCCTAATTTGGCGGCATGTTTGTAAATTAAGCGCTCAATAGATGAAACAATAAATACATCTTGAGATTTAATGATTTTTTGGAACGTGGGTTTATGCCGTGGATTTCCTAGGCATTCAAAAATTAAATGACAAATAGACCCTCTAGCTGCCCCATCATTCGTTTTGTCTGGAAGCTTTAAGTGGTATTTTGCCCAATAGAGGTAGCTGCACGTTTTCGCTGTTTTTAAGCGACTCGCGGATAATTTAACTTTAGGAGGGGAACTCATTAGCAATCTAGGTGTTCTTTTAGGAACTCAATTTTACTTTTGAGTTTCTTTCGATTAGAAATAATAGAAAATCCACGGGAGGATTCTAGCTTTTTTAATAAAAATTTAAGTTGAGTTTCGGCGTTTACTTGTTTATCTACCCATGAATTAAAGACATTTTTAACATGCATATCTGAGAAATCATTTTCAATAGGAAGTTTGATACAAATTTTAGATAAATCAAAAAAGTCCATCAGCTTTATGAAATCTTTTATAGCAGACTCTAATCCAGCATTTACCGACTTATGATTATCATTATTATATGCAATTATGATTTGAGATGGATTTAAGGCCACCAATTCACAAATTTGTTTTGATGAAATCCCTAGACCAAAAGTGACCAAATGATTATAAATTTTATTCTCAGTTAAAGCTAGGCTATCCCCTACACTCTCAACTATAATCACTTCCTCTTTCTTCTCTATGGAGCGTCTGAACGCATAACCTTCCTGTGTAGGAAGATATAAAGGGTAAAGCCAATTGCGACGTTGTCCGAGGTGCTTCCACTTTGGAAAAGTGGAGTCGGAGGCATATCTGAGTGACCTACCCGTAAAACCTATAATATTTTGAGGAACCTTATCTTGAAAAATAGGAAAAGTATAGCGCCCGTTCATTTTCCCTGCAGTTGCATAACCTCCATAATACATTTTTAAAGTTTCTAAAGATATTTTTTTATCTAAATAAAACTTATGATGAGGTAATAATTTTTTAAGATCTTCCTTAGCGTATACTTGATCCATCTTTATTTTAACTCGATTATCTCTTTCTTCTAAAAAATTTAATTCTAACTTGTCAGTCCTTACATACTTTTGAATCCTTTTTTTATCGCTGGTTCCCAGAACTTTACCTACCAGTCGAGTAAAAGGTTGATGACCTATGTCCTCTACAAAATCTCGCCAAACGCCAGAATCTTTATAAATTTGAATCGCGGTCTGATTGTCTCCATTCCTCCAAATGGCAGACGTTTGCCAATAAGCGCCCCGATCACTTAACTTAAAACCAAGTTCAACTAGGGCATCTTGTATCTCAGTTTGCTCTAAACGGTGGTACTGGATCGTCTTGTCTTCCATTTTCTTCAAGTTCTCCTTGCGCTCCAAGCGCATTGGCTAAATCTAATTGATCTCCTACTTCGTTTGCGGTAAAGGCATCCATGCTTAAATGCACGACATTTTGCTTTAAAGAATCGTCAGGCATCCGAACAGGCTCAGTCGCTCTAGTATAACTTTTTCCTAAGTGGCGAGCTTTAACATTAATTAATTTATGACTTCCAAAATTGGGCTCCTCATCTATTTCATCTAGAGTTTTCTTACGTAAAATAAACATATGGGAGCAAAACTGAGTGATACGATCCGAAAGGGAAACGATACTTTCATCATCTACAACATTCTCTGCACGACGGTTGTTAACTACACCGGAGCGATTACTTTGTACTGATGTAATCATGGGAATAATAGGCTCTCCGTCTTTCAAGATTTCTTTTTGGATTGTACGTTTAAATTTATCTACCATCTCTCCGACTACTTGCCACTCAGATTTTCCATTTTGAGAATCATTTGCAGTTTTAATATAATCAAAGGAAAATATCATAGGGTTTCCCCTTCCTACGGTCGAGTAATAAAATCGACGTAATGTAGCAATCATCTTATCGACTGTATAGCCCCCTACATTATAATAGTAAAGTTGAATCTCTTGATTTCGTATTTTTTCAAAAGCATCTCTCACCTTGTTAACTGTTTCGTCTCCAAGTTGTCTCCAGAGGCCAGTTTCAAGATAATGATGCCCCACCCCAGTAAGGGCTGAAGCTTGTCGAGTAATGATCTCCTCTTTACTCATTTCCCCATTATCAAAGTGTAAAATAGGTACATTATGCATCCGCGATACTTTAGTACAGAAGTCAAGACAGAAACGGGTCTTGCCGACCCCAGAACGCGCTACAACGACAGTTATGTTGCCGGGCCTAAGTAGGGAACCATATAGCTCTTGAAGCCTTGTATGCGGCCCTGTGAGCCCAAATTCCTCAACTGGATTATTCCCCCTATCTTCTATGAATTCCTCCAGCTCATCATAGATATTCACAGGCTTGTCAGGGCCATTATCAAACAAATTCATTTGATTATTGAATGTCTCGTCAGCCGTTTGGATAATCTCTTCAAAATCTGCCGAAGCGGGTATCTTTTTTATCTTTTTTGCTACATCTTGAGCGGCTTGATAAATAGAACGCCTAATAGAATATTTTTTTAACTCTTGGGCAATAGAAGTAACTTGACTGGGAGATATAGCTCTTAACGAAAGAGAATAAATATAATCATTGATATTTAAATCTTGAGGAAAACTAATATTAAAAGAAGCAATTCTTTGAGCCAAAATTACATGATCAACATCAGCCGCTTGATCTATACATTGACGCAGCGCCAAAAAAATAGTTTTATTGGTTTGGTTGTCATCGGCATAAAAGTCTGACTCATCAATAAAGTTTTCAATTTCAGCATATTTTTCAGGATATTTGATTAAAGCCCCTAATAAATGTTGTTCTAAGTCAAGCGAATGAATCATACAGGATAACAATAGCGACTAGATGAGAAGGTGTCAAGATAAATCTGCATCACCTTCGTCTATTGCTGCTTTTTCTCCCAGCTCTAAATCTTCTAGGAATCTTTCTAAAGCTTTTCGCAATCCCATTTCAATAATTTGAGAACCAATTTTACAGTTAATCATAGGTTTTCCCTCAGTATTAACATAAGCCAAAATAAACCCTCCTCCGTCATCTCCATTTCCAGTGAATTCATACATTTTATCTAAATAACTTTCTGGAATAGTAAAGTGAGGACTATTTATATCGTTTTCTTCTAACATGCTTATATAATATTACACTCAAACCTTTACAAATCTAGCATTTTATCTAAGTCTAAAAGCTTACTCTCCCCGTCAAAGTATTCAACAAACTTAATTTCATTAATTTCACAAAATTTTATCTTATCTTGATCTCTTTTTAGTTGTTTCAAATAATTAATTTTACTTCCGGCATGCATAAAAGGTACAAACTTAGTGTGTTGCCTTCCTTGCACTTCAATTATAATATTTTTAGTGGCATTGTAGAAATCAAAAGTCATGCGAGTCCCTGCCAATGGGAATTCCTCGAAAACTATATCTTGTGCCCAATATTTTTTTAAATATGTTTTGACGGAGTTTTGAACCTTACTTTTGCTGGATGAATCCCAATTGATGCGATACTTTCTAGCAGCTTTAACTTTTCTCGTTGAGCCGAATAAGGTTTTAAACACCATAGCTAGAGGTTAGCATCTTTTTAAAATAATTTAAAAGAAAATCTTTAGCTCCTTCATTGTCATCAAGAAACTTTGAAAGCTGATTCTCCCCTTGAATTTTTTCGGGGAAATCAATCTCCTGCTCTTTAAGCATGGAAAGGAAGTCTTCGTCAAATTCTATCCATCCTGCCCCTTTCTTATTGGCTAAATCCCACAGGAACATCATATCCAGAATCTCTTTTTCGACCCAAATGCTACGCCCTCCAGTGCGACCATAAATAATGGGATACTGAATAACGCAATTTGTTTTTTCATTAGGGCTTTTCTTGATCGTTATTTTGGCATGACGACCAATAATTTTGTTTTTTTCTTGATCATACTTTTCGTTAGGCTTCTGAAGAATTTGATCCGTCTTAAAGCATGGCTCAAATTCTAAAATGAAATTAGCAAAATGCAATAAAGCATTACCCCCTGTTGCTGAAGTTTGCCTCACTGGAGCCTTGCTATAAGGATCAAGCTTGATATCGGCTCGTACCTGACTAACAAAAATAGCCATATGCCCTCTTTTAGCTAAAGCAATACTCACTCGCTTCATAAAATCAGAAGCAATAACTGCGCCTCCAGCAACCTTTTTAGAATCAACAAAAGGTTTATCCATGTCACCTTTTGCAATCAAGCCATCAACAGAATCCAATATAAAACAATACTTAGTCTTATTTTCGTTTTTACCTACTAGCATACGAAGCGCTTCTACTACCGTTTCGTAGATATTGCACTCAAATACAAAACAATTTCCATCTGCCCACTCATCGGAATCAAAAATAAAATCAACCCCTGAGCGCTTTTGCATTTCTTTGCTTAATCTGCCTTCAGCTTTAATATAGAAGCCTCTGCCGTTGGGCACGGTTTTGAGGAAATTTTTCATTACCTCTAATGCTTCCGAAGTTTTCCCTCCTTCATTGATACCTGTAAACCTATGTAGTCCCGGCCCGAAACCTCCTCCTAATTCATAATCTACAACTAGACTGCCACTAGATACTTTATAATCGTGCTCATCCTCATAATTATAGTGATCTTTCTCATTGTTTTTCAAAAATGAGCTAATTAATTCATTGGGCGTTAGCCCCTTACTTGCCTCTGTTTTCTTTGTTCTTGCCATTTAAAAAATCCTTTATACTTCTTGCTTTGCGCTTGATTATAACATCTTTTCCGCACTTTTCTGCAGAAAGTTTTACGTCGTCGTCCGTTTTGACTTTATACTTTAACTGTTGATATTTCTTCTCCAATTCATCTTTAAAAGGCCACTTAAAAAATTGGGCAAAACTATGCAATTTTTGTTCTTTTTCACCAAATTTTAATTTTATTAAAATTGGCTTAAAATTTACTTTAAGCCAAAATTTTTCATCGGGATAAAGATCAATCAATTTTTTCAGTAAGAAGGTCTCTTTCCTCCAAAATGGACCTAGATTTCTTTTAGGCATTTCTAGGTGCTTACGAACGATTTCTCGCCTTAAGGCTAAAATAGATTGAGGCTTTTCAAAATAACCAAAGAGCTCGGGAAGTTTTTCCAAAAACTTGCGTCTATAGGTTTTTCTTTTATCAAAAGTTAAACTGTCTAACTTCACGGAAATAAAGCTAAACTACAAAAGTTGGCTTGTCAAGAAAAAAGCCCCCAAGTTTTTGGGGGCTTAGGTTTTCCTATATTGGTAGTTAACTAGCTTAATCCTTCGGCTCGTTGTTGTGCAGATCTTAATTGTGGATTTTTTAATTTATTTTGTTGTACCTCTTCCTTCAACTTTTCATCGATTTTATACCCGTCACAGTTAATTGGGCGGGTGTCTTGATAGAAGGTACCCACATCTTTAGGGTCTACGTACTTGTCGGGAAAAACAGCAATCTGAGTGGCGTCAGCTAGATCAAATTCTTTTTTTATAGTATTGGGCAGCGCTGCTACAAATTTAGGCCCCTTCTTTTTTACGAAAGTGACTAACTTCTTTTTAAACTCATCATAAGACATATTACCGGACATCCTACCAAAATTTGAAACTGCATCAGGAACGTCAGCGGGAGTAGCTATTGGAAAACTGCGCTTTGCTGGAAACAAAAAATCACTATCTTTTAAATTAGATCTTTTTTTTCCACCAAAAAACTTCTGAGCTGCCTCTTCAATATCTACCTCTAACACTTCCCCTTCTTTCTTCATCTCAATCTTAACTGACTCTGCAGCCCGAGCTTTGTCAAATTGCTCGTCACGCTTTAAATAGAAAGTCTCAGCTTTTTTCTTCTCCGATGGCTTGCCCTTCTGTAGCTTTTTAATTTTAGATTGATCGTCTTTAATCGCATCTTTCTCGTGCTCTTTCTGCTCCTTTTTTGTGTCACGACGAAGCTCTTTGGTATCTATTTTTTCCCATTGCTTCTTGGTTTTGGCTGCACTAGACTCTTCTTTTACATCTCCTTTGTCCTCTTTTTCATCTTTTTCGAGACTTTTAATCTCTTTTTGAAGATTTTTAATAGCATCTTGGTGGTGTTTGAGACGTTGCTGTAAAGTCTCTCTATCGAGTTCGCCTTTATCTTGGCGATCTTCTTCTCGCTCTAAACGTTCTTGTTTTGTTTTGTCAGTGGCCATTTTTTTTAAATTTTTTATGTGGCTCCTTTTTTTCAGGTGCTTTTTTAATTATTTGGTACACCTGAGATGCGGGAACCTTCTTCATTCTTTAATAAATTACACGCAAGAAGGCCTATGTGAATTAAAAATCATCATCTAACATCCCTGCATTTTGATAATTTTTCTCCCTTCTTTCGAAAAAGGCTGCTATACCTGTGGCATCTTGAGCTTCTCCGAGCCATGGAAAAGGGTTCTGGGTATTTTCATATAGTTCAGGTAAATCAATAGCTAGTACACGCGTATTTGCCAAAAACTTAATATAACTAACCAACATGTCAGCGGTAACGCCTAATATCCCATTAGGGAGAATCTCTTTTGCGTATTCTATTTCTATCTCCACTCCCTTTTTAACAATGTCCAAAATTTCTTCTTGTAAGGATTTTGTCCATACTGAAGGGTAGTCTTCTTTAATTTTATTTATAACACTTGTTCCAAAATCAACATGTAAAGATTCATCGCGAATAGTATAGTTAATTTGGTCGTATAAACCTGCTAATTTATTTTGACGACCAAGAGACATTATAAGAGCAAAATTACTGAAAAACCACGTTCCTTCCATAACTAAATAAAAAGTAGCCATATTTTTCAAAAAATCTCGCTTCCCTTCTTTAGACTCAATATCAAAAGCGGGGCCGAACTTAGATAATTGTTCCTCTGCAAACTTATTTTTATCCTTTATGGTTTTAATATTTTTATAAGCTTCTGCTACCTCGTCAACGTCCAAATTGTAAGCCTCGCAACACACTGCAACAGTCCAATTATGCAGACTTTCTTCAAAGTTTTTTCTTAATAAGTATTGCCTACACGCGCCATCAGTAATATATCTATACTCTACTGTATCTATAGAATTAGATACCATTGACTCTCCCATAGCAAAAAGACCTAAAGTTCTTTTAACTAAAAGTTTTTCATCCTCGGTTATAAATCCATTATTTTTCCACTGTTTAATATCATTAGACATATCTACCTCTTGAGGCATCCAATGATTGGCGCATCCTTTTCTCCATAAGTCAATAGCCCAACTATTTGGAGATTGAATTAATTGACTAACCCCCGCTTTGTTTTTCTCTAAAATTTTTGTCATTATTTAAGTGTTTAAGGTTGGCTTTTGTACTTCCAACGTCTTGAGATTATAATTTACACACTCCCTATGGCGTTCGTCAAGCTCTTTATTTTTTTCTAATTTCCTAAATAATTCTAAAGAATCATTAGCTCTCCCTATCCACCACAAAGAAACGGCTTGCTGAAAAGAAAATAGATAATCTCCATGGTAAGTTGTCTTCGTTAATAAGGGTGAACTTTCAAAATTTTTCCTAATATTTTCCCCAATTCTCGCCCATGTATACATCTGGTGCCACCTATCTTCGTCTCGACTATCTTTAGATCCCTCATACGATTGAGACAAAAAGTAATAAGCCTCTGGCCTTTCAGGCATAAGTGAAACTGCTAATAATAATGAGTTACGCACATGGGCTTCGCGGCTAGTTTGAAGGCGAAAACAAGCAGCTTTTCTGATCAAGCATTCATATGCTAATGTGTCATCATCTGTATTTTCAGCACAACTTAAATAGTAGCCCATAGCGGAGGATAAATGCCCTAGGTTTTCATATTCATATCCAAGCCAAAATTTATTTAAATTATCGTCGGGGTTTTTAATAAAATGTTCTAGAAGGCTTTGGAGGGTGGTGCTACGACGAGCAACGTACATTTCAGTCCCCTTTAGTGGGGTAATGCTATAACCTAGGTCATTCAAAAAAACAAAAAGCTTTTGTTGCGACGATTCAAAGGTTTCGTTAAGGTGGTCTGGATGGCCCCATAGCATATCATTGCATTCAAATAAAATAGGAGGATAGTTATTTCTCCTCAAGGTATTGACACTCCCCTTCAGAACGTCTAACTCATACCCTTCAACGTCTATTTTAATAAGGCCAATATTAGTTAATTTAAAAGAATCTAACCTCTCTACGTTTACAAGATAAGAGTCTTCGTTGTCCCCCACAATAGCTTCATTGTTTTGGTTAACCAATGGGAGGCCGCTGGTACCGCCATCGATTTGACGCACACAAAACACTTCCTTTTTTTTGGAAGATCCTAATGCCACGTTATAAGTGGTAGTTCTAGGCGTTAAGCTTTTGAGAGCTATATTTGAGCACAAGTAATTATAAGCCTCTTGAGCGGGCTCAAAAGAGTGGACATGCTCAAAGGAATTAGCTAATTCAAAAGTATAAGAGCCAATATGAGCCCCAATATCTACAAAGCTTTTACCAGAATTTGAAAATTCTTTTTGAGCAAAAGCTATCAGGTCTGCTTCTGGCAAAAGCCCCCCATTATCATTAATAAATTCTAACATGGACTCGGGCGCAAAGAAACTCTCTGAACTTAGGTCTGCGTATTTTTTATTAGAATTGATGAAGTGCATTATATTTTTAATAATTTATCAAAATATTTCTTAGGCATTTTGAATAAGTATGCCCCATTGTCTTGGAAGCCAAAAGTAATTAAGAAACTATCTTTATATGTAGTTAACCCGCAGCAAAATTCTATTCGACCGTGCATAAAGGTAAAACGGCCCGAGTGGCTTACTAAATTCCATTGTTTATCCCACACCATAAAGCGATGGAAATAAAAAGCATCTCTGTCCTTTTTTTCATTATGCCATCCTTGTACCTCGTGAATTAAGGCAACGTAATAACCTTTATAGAGAATAACTTGAGAACCCCCTCGTGCATCTATTGATGAATTAAAATTATCATTCAAGCTGTCTTGGATAGTTTTAGAAGGGCTGCGACCCGTTATGGGGTCCGTCATATGAAGATTAGCCTCTACAACCTCCATGGGTGAACACCATTTTACATAATTAAAAGGTTTATTTAGGATTGGCATCCAGTTTTTTTCACAATAAGATGTTTTGTCCACAGGAGCTTCAATATAAAAACGCTCCTCTTCTATTGCTTTTGTGTCAGATATATTTAGTTTTGACACTTGCATTCGACCTTCTCCTGCGGGAGCAAAACGACGCACGGACGATCCATATAATTGGCCCTCCCACATAGACAGCCGGATATCCTCTGATCCTACAAAATCCCACTCTACAGGCTTGGGAATTTTGCTATCATCAATTTTGCGCGGATTAACGGGAGCCATATTTTCTAAATCTAAATCGCAAATATAATTTTCTGTTCTTAAATGTTCATCATTATCTGGTCTTACATAATTCAATGGACCCCAAGGGGTTTGGAATTTTTGGTGATTCTCGTTGTGGTGTAAATAATAAGAAACCCATCGAATATTCAGTAAATATTTACAATCCTTTTCAATCTCAAGTATACTAGCATTGCATAATGATAAGCCTTTTGTTATAGATGGATCGATAAGAAGAGGGTGGATAGAACCACCCTCTTCAAAACAATCTTTAACTAAAGATCTTTTAACTAAAGCTTTTACCATTTTATCCTTCGCACATTTCGCAACTTTCTCCCGCCGCAGCCGCAGCTTTGGCGGCTTCAATCTTTTGCTGGAATTCTTCTAAACTTTGAGCTGCTGGTTGCTCACTGGTAACCTTTTGTATTTTAGATGCCGCTTTGTTTCTTAAATAATAAGTAGATTTAAGGCCTAGTTGAGCGCTATGCAAATAAATATCGTTTAAGAATTTTAAACTTGTTTTACCGTTGTATAAGTTGAAAGAAATACCTTGATCTATCCATTTTTGGCGAGCCGCTGTAGCTTCAATTAATTTTTGTTGGTCTCGATCAAAAGCGGTTTTATAAAGAACTTTTAAGTCGTCCGGTATATTTAATAAAGCCACGTCTCCATCGGCCTCTTTAAGGGCTTCGGCCATTTCATTGCTCCATAGCCCTCGTTCTTTCATAGCATCCACAAAATTAAAATTAACAATATAATAATTTCCACTTTTATTCTCATATCTAAAAAGAACGGAATATAGCGGCTCGATAGACTGCTCACAACCCACTTGGTAAGCAATAGATGCGTTAGGAGCAATAGCCATAGTATTAGAGTTTCTAATTCCATATTTTTTAATACTCTCTCTTACTTTACTCCAATCAAGAGTAGGTTTAGATGTCTTACCGCCTTTCCACTTCATGAGTGTGTTCCATGTATCGATAGGCAATTTATTTTGGCTCCATGTAGACCCTTCGTAAGACGAATATTTACCCCTTTCTTTTGCTAGTTTGGAAGAAGTTAATATAGCGTGATACGAAATGTATTCCATGAGTTCATCTGCCAACTTGACTCCTTCTATAGAGTCTTGTTGAATATTTGATTTAGCATAAACGTCGGCCCAGCCCATTGTGCCCATTCCAATAGGACGATGGCGCATATTAGCGTTATACGCCTCTTTAGTTGGGTAAAAATTAATGTCAATAACATTGTCTAAAGCTCTAATAATTTTAGAAACAGTATCCGCTAACAACTTTTTATTTATTTTTCCGTTTTCTACATGATTAGACAAATTAATTGAACTTAAATTACATACTGCCGTCTCGCCTATTTCAGTTTTTTCCCCATCTTTATATTCAGAATGTTTAGTGTGAAGAAAAATTTCTGTACAGAGGTTTGACCCATGCAGCGTGCCCTCATGTATGTTAGAGTAACGCAAATTAGCATTATCTTTAAAGGTTATCCACGGGTGACTTGTCTCAAACAAAGATTTTAAAATTCTTTTCCACAAATCTTTAGCTGGCATAACTTCAAAATTGGTAATTTCCCCTGCTTCAACTAATGACTCATAATACTGATACCTCTTTTCAAACTCTTCTCCAAAAAGATCAGTCAAATCACTTACATCAGAAGGACAAAACAAAGTCCATTTTTCGTTAGCTTTAATTCTCTTAAAAAATAAATCACAACACCATAGGGCGGTGTTTAAATCATGGCATCTTCTCCGTTCTTCGCCGCCCACCTTGCGTAAATCTATAAAGTCAATTACATCTAAATGCCACGGCTCCAGATAAGCACATCCGCTGCCTCTGCGCTTGCCAGCTTGATCACAAGCTACCAGCATATCATTATAAATTTTAAGCCATGGTATCAATCCAGAACTGGTGCCGTTTGTTCCTTTGATGTGAGATCCAGTGGCTCTAATTTTAGACGCATGAAAACCTAGCCCACCCGCATATTTAGATTTACGAGCCTCTTGCCATAAGCCATCAAAAATACCATCAACACTATCTTCAATTTCAGACAAGTAACATGATGACAATTGATTATGTTTAGTTCCTGAATTAAATAGGGTAGGAGTCGAAGGGGAAGCTAAATGCTGACTATAAATGTCATACAGCGCTTTTGCTCTCTCTTGAGGGTTATCCTCGTTAAAGCAAAGCCCCATTGCTACGCGCATGTAAAAGGCTTGAGGAGTTTCGATGATCTTGTCTTGGTCTCTAAAAAGATACCTGTCATAAATATTTTTAATACCAACGTACTTGAAAATAAGATCTCTATCAGGACTAATATAATTAGCTAAATCCTTAAGGTCATAGTTTAATAATCTTTCATCTAATAGATTATCTTTAACTGCCTTTTTAATATTTTTTACAAAAAAAGATCTATAGTCGGCGTCGAAAGTATCAGCATCCACACTTTCTTTAAGAATTTCTTTGTATAGATTAGTCAACACTACTCTAGCAGCTACAAAAGAATAGTTAGGCTCTTTGTAGATTTTTTGCCTTGCGGTTAACTCTATACTTTTATCGATTTCCGAAGTAGGAATTTTATCATAAAAGGTAGTTTCCATATCTAAAACTACCTCACTAGCTGCGACACCCTCTAAGTTTTCGCAACTTCTTTCTACGAATCGATTGATTTTATTCACCTCGAATTCTTCAAGGCGACCGTTTCTTTTTTTAACTCGAATTTTACTCATCTTATCTTAAGTAAAGATACTTTACACTCCGCATTAGCGGTCAAGAGTCAAAATTCTGAACCAATTCTAAATCTTTGTCAACCATTCTTTTTACTAAATCATCAAAGCTTATTTTGCGCTCCCATTGAAGCTCCGACTCAATACCAGTAGGATCTCCTAACAAAATATCTACTTCTGCGGGTCGATAATACTTAGGATTAATGCACACCAATGGATCGCCGGTCTCAGGATTAAAATATTCCACCTTTTGCTGATCAATTTCTGTACTATTCTGTTGGAATGGCACTTTAGCCCGAGTTAAAGCTTTTTCAAGAAACTCTCTAATGGTATGGGTTTCTCCGGAAGCAATCACATAATCTTTTGGTTTCTCGAAATTAGGGTTAAACTCTTCTTGGTTTACCATCCTCCAAATACCATCTATATAATCTTGAGCATGGCCCCAATCACGCTTTGACTCTAAATTCCCCAACTGTAACGGTAAAGGTTTCTTTTCTTTATCGATAAAGCGTTTTAAGAGAGCTACCCCTTTGGTAATTTTACGCGTAACAAATTCTTCTCCTCTTCTTTCTCCTTCGTGGTTAAATAACCACCCTTGTACTGCATAAAGATTATAACTCTCTCTGTAAACTTTTACTAAATGTCTGGCACCCGCTTTTGCGGCCCCGTAAGGGGAACGAGGGCGCAAAGGATGAGATTCATCTTGCGGTGAAAATTGCACATTACCAAATTCTTCACTTGTCCCAGCATTATAAAATCTCGTATGAGGAGAATGTTTACGAATCGCTTCTAAGATATGCAAAACTCCCGTGGCATTAATATTCCATGTGGTCACCGGAATCTCCCAGCTTGCTCCAACATAGCTTTGGGCAGCAACATTAATAAAATACTCGGGCTTGTACTTTTCAACCACATTATGCACTGACTCGCTATCAGTTAAATCAAAATAAACCTTTTCAAAGCGAGGGTTATCTAGATGTTTTTCTATATTTCCATAATTAGGAACCGATATACGCCTAAAGCACCCAACAACGTGACAATCAGTATGCTCTAATAAAAAATCTACTAAATGACTACCATCTTGCCCTGTGACTCCCGTGACTACTATTTTTTTATTCATTTTAATTATCTAAAGAATTAATGTACCACTCATAAGTTTTTTTCAAACCTTCCTCTAAAGGAGTTTGTGCTTCAAATCCAAACTCTTCTTTAGCCCTTGCGGTGTCAAGGCATCTCCGAGGCTGCCCATTAGGGCGACCAGCATCCCATACGATTTCCCCTTCATAACCAACTAATTTTTTAATAATTTCAGCTAGCTCTTTTATGGACGTTTCTTTCGCTGCCCCAATATTGATGGGGTCAGGTTTATCGTATTCATTAAAAGCTCTCCAAATTGCTTGAGCGCAATCTCCGGCATATAAAAATTCACGAGAAGCTGATCCGTCTCCCCATAAACATACAGCCATTTCATTATTAACTTTGGCTTCATGGAATTTCCGCAACATAGCCGGAATTACATGGGAATTTTCAAGATCAAAATGATCGTGTTCCCCGTACATATTGACCGGAATTAAGTGAATAATATTGTGGCCGTATTGTTGACGAAATGCCTGACCCCCTACCAGTAAATTTTTCTTTGCTAACCCGTAAGGGGCATTTGTCTCTTCTGGATAACCATTCCACAAATCCTCTTCTTTAAAAGGAACCGGTGTATGTTTTGGATATGAACATACCGTACCAAGAGTTAAAGTTTTCTCAATTTCAGGGTACTCGTGTGTTACCTTAAGCACATTGAGGCTCATCTGAGCGTTGCTTAAGAAGAAATCCGCAGGCTTCACCTGATTAATACCAATTCCGCCGCACTCAGCAGCTAAATGAATAATAGAAGTAATGTTATTATAAAGACAATAATAGTAAAGCTCGTCATAATTCAAGCAATTCATCTGTGCGCTTGGAGGGGTAAAAAGGTGATATAGAGCATTACCTTCGTAATTTCTTTGCTTATTTATTTTATCTATTTTGTCAGCTATCAAGTCCACCAAATGATGTCCTACAAAACCACTCGCACCAGTCAATAAGATATTTTGTTTATCTTTCATTTGTTATCTTTAATCCAATCTTCTAGTTTAACAGATGGCTCATAATTCAATAAAGCTTTAGCTTTAGAAATATCAGCCAATGTAGTCTCTGCTTCCCCAAGTCTAGCTGGAAGCATTTGGTATTTATGTTCTATCATTTCAGCTACTTCAAGTATTGATTGGTTGGTGCCTGTCCCCACATTAAAAGTCTGGCCAAAGCATGTTGAGTCGGTTGTGGCAGCAGCTAGCATATTGATTTGAACCACATCGCTAACATGGGTAAAGTCTCTCCGTTGAGACCCATCTCCCACAATAGTCAAATCTTCATTTGCAGCTTTTTGTCTGAGAAAAATGCCTATCACTGGGGCATATTGACCTTTAAGGGGTTGACGCTCGCCATAGATATTAAAATATCTAAAAGTAATAGTCGGAAGCCCCCATAAAGTGTAATACATTTTGCAAAGATCTTCTGCTGCCACTTTGCTAACTGAATAGGGATTTAAACAATCTCGCGGCATATCCTCTCGCAAAGGTGGCTCATTTTTTAAACCATACCCTGAGGACGTTGAGGAATAAATTACCCTTGAAGCTCCTCCCTCGCGAGCAGCCTGTAGAACATTACAAGTTCCTACGAAATTGGTTTGACATGCGTCTTGTGGGCGTTCTAGAGTAGGTTGGATACGAGACTCTGCGGCTAAGTGAAAAACATTAGTTACTCCCTCGAAAGCTCCACGAATTGCTCCATAATTAGTGATAGACTCATTTAAGTAAGTGGCTCCATCATTCTTATAAAATTGTTCATTACATTCGGCTGACATATCATCTATAACGATGACCTCATCTCCTTGGGAGACTAATTTATCTACAATATGCGATCCTATAAAGCCGGACCCGCCCGTGACTATTGAAATATTACTCATAATTTAATTGTTTTAAATCCTTCTGTATCTAGTGAGATGTTAATATAAGGGAGCCGTTTGTCAAGTGTTATTTGTTTATCTTTTTTAACAATTACTAAGAAATACCCACCCCCACCGGCTCCACATAATTTATGGGCTAAGACGTTTCTCTGTTTAGAAAGTTCTTTATCGATTTTTCGTAAAAATTCATTATTTAATATGGAATCACTAGTATTTTTCTTTTTACGCCAACTGCTCTTAAATTTTTTAAAAAAAGAATCATAATCATCATTTTGTAATGCTTCGTACATTCCGTCAACTTCTTTCAGTAAGAGCTTACTTCGGGTAACGTTTAAAGTCTTAAGCACATCTTTAGAGTGTCGTTTTATGCCTGTATACATCAAGTAAAAATCAAATTCGTCAAAAATAGGGGATTTAATCGGCGTAGATTTAACATTTCCATGCTCATCAAATTCCATTAACTTAAAACCCGGCAAACCACAGCCATATGTATCTTGATAGCCATTTAAAGGGTTTATTTTAGACTCGACATGATTCGCGACACGGCAAATGTTCATGTGGTCCATCTCAAGACCGTTTAAATAATAATAACTTGAAACTAAATTGATAATATAAGAAGATGACGAGGCTAAACCTGAGCCTAAAGAAAACACATCTGCGTTTAAAGATAATTTGACAGGGTTGAAGCGTAAAATATCAAATACCCCTTTTATAAGCTCATTTTTAATTTCACTTACCTCGGAGCATTTTTCAAATTTAGAATAAGATAGTAAATATTGCTGATCTAAATTGTTGAAACCATTTACATCTTGATGGATAGAGGTATAAGTATATAATGCCGGGGTAAAAGAGATTACCCTGCCTTTTTTGTACTTTTCTAAAAAAGGGGGTGTATCGGTCGACCCCCCTGTTAATGAAATTCGTAATGGACACTTGCTAACTATCATAATTTATTTCCATTTCCCATAATGCGGATCTTCTCGGCGTTTGCGACGCATATACTCTCTTTTTTGTTCTCGGCGCTTTTCTTGATTCTCATCATCATACTTTTTTCGCGCACGGCTCAACGCTTCGCGACCCTTTTTAGTTTTACTGTACTTCTTTTGATATTCATTTTTCATAACTAATATCTATCGTCCACGGTCATTTCCATTTTCTTTCGAAAATTTTTTTTGTTCGCTAATTATTTGAAACTGTCACTCTTTCACGCAATTCTGAAGTTGACCACTTATGATCTCTGGAGTGATAAATAATGCCATCGGAAAACTCTTGCCCTGTTGCGTATTTATCTTTATAATCAGATCCTAAAATTCTAATAGAAGGCTTTAAATCTTTGCATATTTTCTGCAAATCATTTTCAGTATTATACTCAATTATCTCATCTACATAAGAAACCGCCTCTAATTGTATCCTCCTCTCTTTTAGTGATTGGATAGGCTTATTTTTAGGTTCTTTAAGCGGCCTGTCCTTATAATTGTCTATAGTGGGATCTGTTTGCAGGGCTACATATAAAAAATCACAAACGCCCTTTGCCTCTTTCAAAAAAAGGCAGTGACCGGCATGAAGCAAATCAAAGGTACTAGCTACCAACCCCGTTATTGCACAATTATTATTTTTTCTCCACACATAGGAATTTTCAGCTTTGTCATCAATAAAAATATCAAAGCTTGGTTTGCCTAAAATTAGCTCATCATAAGGTACTCCCCACTTTTTAAGTTGGGCTTCAGTAAATTCTCGCCAATCTATCCCAGAGCCAGAGCCACGAGCCGTAAAGATTTTTATATAATGGTCTTCCTTAAGACTACTAATCTTATCAATGACAACTTGATAAGGAACACTCCCTTCATAGTTTTTAGAGAAAGGGGTAGCACAAATAGTGTTATCTAAATCAAAACAATAAATCATATTATTTTACATTTGAATTTTTGAAAAACAATCCTTTGCTCACAAAATGATGTAGATAATCCCACCCTAAAACCTCAGAATCATCTACAGGATTTTTAGGGTTTTGAAAGTCTTCGCAAGCTTTCCCTCTTAATTGATACGTGATATTTTGATCAAAAATAAAACCTCTAGCTGAAAATTGTTTTATCCAATAACTTTCAGTATTCTCATTGACATGATGGTGCCCTCCTTGACCCGGCGCAGCAAAAGTAATCGCAGCATAATCAGCAGAACGAAAAGTTTCCATGTAATTATCTATAAACTGGTGTTCAACATGTTCAACGAATTCGCAACTCCAACATAGATCAAATTTTTCTTTTGGGGTGAAAGGCCCTTTGGTATAATCATGCTGAATTATATAATCACTCATATCTGAAGTTAGTGCGACTTTAGCACTGCCTTCTACTCCTTGAATAGAGCAATTTAAAACATCTTTAAAGTATCTTAAACTATGACCAAATCCGCATCCAACATCTATGACTTTTGATATGCTTAATTTATCCACCAAATAAGTCCACATATGAGGATAATGAGTTGCAACGTCTCCAGAGATCCCGCACCCCCCTAGATCCCCATCCATTACGTTATTGCTCGAAGTGACGTGTTCATCGCTGTATTGAGGTAATAATCCTTGTTCTTCGGCTTTCAGGTAATTAAAAATGCCTAAATGATGTTCCGCCGCCCAATTGTTAACTAAGTCTTCTTTCATGGGGTTAAATCTAAAAATACAGAAACTATTTTTTCTTGAACTTTTTTATAATCGTAAAAGTTTTTATACTTATTTAAAGCATTTTCTGAATCTTTTTGGTACGAGGCTCGATCTTTTTCATAATTTATCATATGCTTAGAATATTCATTCACGCTATATGCCATTTTACCGCAGCCATCAAGCTGTTCGGCGTGCCCCATATTTAAAGCTGGATGTGATATAATTGGTTTACCGTGATACAATGCTTCTATCATTGCCGCCGAGCAAACTTCTCCATCAGCTCTTGCGTGAGCAAAAACATCTATTGCTGACAAAAAATTATGAATCTCTTCGACAGAGCTACAATGATCAATAAACTTTATGTTAGGGCAGTCAATTTTTTTTGCTAAATTTCTATGACGATCTGCACCACCCATGATAACAAAAAAGTTGTTATTATTTTTTATCTCATTGTAAGCCATTAACGAAACCGGGGAAAATATTTCCTCTCTATTCCCTTGATGAAAACCGTAGACAAAAGCGCTGTCGGGAATATTTAATTTTTCTCTTATGTTGCTTTTTTGTTTCGGTGGCACTTTTACGATAGTTGGCACAATAACCGCCTTATCTATATTCCCTCCGCTTGAAGCCCATTTGTCCGCTTGCCACTTGCATAGTAGTATTGCTTTTGCAATGTTAGGTTTATCTTCACCATCAAAACTATGTATGGTGTCTATTATTTTAGTTTTGTTTATCAAATTAAAAGGATACTCAGGGTAACCCCCTCGGCCTGTTAAAATAAAGTCGTAGTTATTTTCATCAAATAAGCTCCAAAAATTTGTATTAATCCATTCATAAGGTTCTTTATCTCCGATTTTAGCTTCTACATCAACTTTTATAGGATTCACTCCGTGAGATTTGACAAATTCCAATCTAGAGTCATCATTGACGGGGTGTACAAAAGATGACCTTATAAACGGTGCTGCATTAGTATAAAAAAAGTCTATATCAAATTTATCTTTTGGCAGTAACGCTGTTATGGTTTGTAAATATTTTTCTACTCCACCGCAAGCCATTCCAGCGAATTTTATGCATGCTAATTTAATTTTCATTTGTTACATCTCCCTCTGCGTTTAAGCTAGATTTATAATTTAATTGTTTAATGGAGGGTTCCGCCCATCCGGTTCTAATATTTTCAATATCAATGATATAATTAAGCTGCCAATCCGCAGAATCAAGAAATTTATAACAATGGTTTAGTATCCTTTGAGACGCCCTAAGATTTACTACATAGCAATGGGTGCAACGAGTCCCCAAAGACTGATCATAGTATACGTATTGATCTGGTTTTGTATTTGGGTAATGCAGGTTACAGCATGAACCCAAAAATAACATTTCTAAATTTTGTTTTTCATACTCATCTAAGCATTTATTAAAGTAGTTTTGAGAAAAAGTTTCTTCTAAGTTTACATCATCTTCTAGAATTAAAATATTATTATAGCCATGTTGTAGCTGCTGTTCGTAACAATAATTATGCTTAAGTAGTAAAGACGCACACTTAGCAGTTAAGTCGTATGCATTTGCTACAGCTTCTTCACTAAGTCCCCTGCAACTTTGAGGTCCTTTTTCTTGTATATTTTTTAACAAACCCTCTGTATTAAATTGTTTAGTATTTTCAGGTGTAAAAGAGGTGACCCATTCAACTTGCAGTTCATTTTTAGAAAAAAAATCTTCTAGCTTTTTTTTGCGATGACTAAGGTGTTCAGATGGGTGGTGACAGCAAAAAATTTTATCTATTTTTAAGTTCATGATTTGATTTAACTATTCTTTCTATAATTGTATTAAGGCGGGTGCGTATCCCCCATTCAGGATAATGGTTCTGAAATTTAGAAAGATCAGAAACATACCAAATATGATCCCCTATCCTGTTCTCTGGAACAGTGGTAAAATTAGTATAATTTGCTTCAGTTATTTCGTTTGTTTTTTGTATGGCCTCAAGGACTGAAAGTGAATTAAAAGCGCCGCCTCCCGCATTGTAAACTTCTCCTTCTCTAGGTGACTGGTGAAAGTGCCAAAACATTTCAATTAAGTCTTCAGCATCGATATTATCACGCACCTGTTTACCCTTGTAACCAAAAATCTTATATGGCTTGTTGCTTGAAACGCATTTTACTAAATAAGATAAAAAGCCATGAAGCTCTACCCCTGAATGATTGGAGCCAGTAAGACACCCTCCCCTAAAAACACCCACATTCATACCAAAATAGCGGCCATACTCTTGGCACATAACGTCTGCAGCTACCTTAGATGCGCCAAAAATAGAATGTTTGCATTGATCTATAGACATTGTTTCGTCTATGGTGGCGGAGGGTAAGACGATAGTGGTGGTTTTTCTTGCAGAGGCAGTGTCGGGAGTCAAGAACACTCCTTCGTATCTTGTTTTAAGCTCTTCTATGAATAAATGTTTATACTGAGAATCTGGAACGCCTGTCTCAAATGAAAGATTAGGTCTATCTCCATAAACTTTATTAGTTGAGGTAAAAATAAATGTAGCGTCTTTATTGTATAGCCGAGTTAGCTCTAACAAATTAAACGTACCAACAGCATTTATGTGAAAATCTGTTATCGGCTCTTTCGCGGCCCAATCGTGAGAAGGTTGGGCTGCGGTGTGTATAATGATATCAAATTTATTATTTTTAAAAATATCTTCTAATTTTTGATAGTCTCTTATGTCTACAGTATGATGAGAATAAGTAACCCCCAATGTTTCAGTTAAGTCTTTAAGGTTCTCCTTATTAGATCCTTCTTCACCAAAAAAATAAGAACGCATATCATTATCAATACCCACTACATAATAGCCTTTGCTATGAAAAAAGTGTGCCGCCTGACTTCCTATTAAGCCTGCTGAACCTGTAATTAGAGCTCTCAAATCTTAATTAAGTTTTTAATTTTAGTTTTCAACTCTTCCAGATTTTCTTTGTCGGGCACTTTATGGAATAAAGGCTCATTGATTATTTGATTGTAAAGATCATCATTTTGATCGATCTCAATGACATGATTTGCTAAATCTTGCATTGAGCCGTAGTCATTAAGGTTTAAAAAACTTTTTGTATTAAAATCTTCGCCTACCCTAGGGTCGGCATAATATAAAGGAAGCGTGCCTGAACATTTGGCATGAATTAATTTTTCGGTGTAATAGCCTCCTCCCGGAGCTAAAGAGTTTTCGAAACAAACAGAAAATTTATAATCGGAAAGCAACTTATATTTACCAGATTCCCCGTAAAACCAATTACCGAAGGGCTTTCCGTAGCAATCAACAGTTTTATATTTATTTAATAGGTTAACACATGCTACGCGGTCGTCAAATAGGTTATTATTCACTAAAGCACAAAATTTATTTTTTGGCTGTTGTATATATTTATTATTTTCTATCTCCTGTAAAGGTAAAATAAACTCTGGATTTTTATATGTCTTCTTGTTGAACCAGTCCAACTGTAAAAACCATAAAGGTAATCTCACGTTGCGGCCTGCGTAATCGTCAAAATCAAAAGTTAAAGAATAATTGCACCACGCAAAGTTAGGCCTTTCATTTTCTCCTGTATAAAATATTTTAATTAAACTTTTTCTTTGGAAATGCAAATGAGTTTGACTGTAAGGTCCAAAAAATAAAATATCTGAATCACTTGGATGTGAAACATGGACATTGCCATAAATCTCTCTAAATAAGTCTATAAAAAAATTATTTTCAGGATCAAAATCCACCCAAAAGTCTGTAAAAGCTATTTTCATTTAGTTAATGACTTGTTCTATTGGAAAATTCATTTTTTAAAGTATTGAGCATTCCAAGGTTGGCCTCCTGCGAAATGTCGAACTATAGTATCGCTCTTTTTGCTTTTTACAATATTATATTGCTGTAAAGATTTACTTACTAAGTCTTCAGTCTCTTCTTCTAATAGGGTGGTGTCCCACTCGGGGCCTCTTACTTCTACATTTTTATGTAAATCCTCTAATGTATAATGAGTGTCCCATGAAGCGGAATTATGCCACCCATAATTATCTAACTCAAAAAATGAGGTCCAACTGTGTGAGGGTATGCCAGTTAAAGTATACCAAGCCGCCTGTTCCCTAAAGTTAACCCAATGCGGAGTATCTTTTAATTTTTGGTACAAATCTTCACTTAAGATACGATTAATTAAATCAATACTCCAGTCATTCACGGTGATGGTATAATTGCCCATGCAATGTGTGTTACCGTTGTCAATAGCATAAGAGAAGCTTTTATCTGTTTGGTAGGATTTGTCATCTTTAACGATAACCATATCTGCATCAAAATGCGTTAACACATCTCCATGTTTTAATTTTCCGCTGTCAATCCATTCTTTTACTATTGTAAACTTCCACCAAGTTGGATTGCCTCTAACTAAGTCTAGTTGATAGTCATTGCCTATAACCACATATTCAAAATTATGTTTATCGCAATACTTTTGATTAATAGGGCTTATATTATTATCGAAAATATCTTGTTTTTCGTTTGGGTACCGAGCTATAACTAAAAAATATTTATTCATTGTTTTTATTTCCACAAAACGACATCTAGCCCTATACTTTCGAAATAATCGAGCCATTCAACGCCTTGTGTGAGGGGGTGTATCAAATTTAGGTTTCCTTCATGAAATTCTACATAAATTTTAGAAAACCATTTAAAATTGTCAGTTTGGCGCAATTGGTCAAAGATATCATATTCCATCCCTTCTACGTCAAATTTAGCTAAAATACTTTTTTGCTCGCGGTCTGGTAATAACTGATCCAACAGAGAGGTTATAGACATAGAGGCAACTTTTACTGATTTATATCTATCAAAACGCTCATTTGGTTTCCATTTGTAGACCCTCTCATTATTCCAGTTGGTAAGGTCTAGCAACGACGACCCTCCTCCTTGTGGTTTGCCGTCATCCTGCATCTCACAATTAAAATTAAAAAAACCATCGAGAGCGCTGACAGCTATATTATAATAATCAACACCGTTTTGAAATTCAATGTTTTGAAAAGTGTAAGGGTTAGCTTCAAAAGAGTGAATCTCTACTTCTCTATCAAGTTTTTCTACGCTCCTAATTTCCTCGAGTCCTTCACCAAGGTGCGTGCCAAAATCTAAAAAATGTTTGAAAGGGCCAGTGCGTGAGGGGTCGTCGCGCTTTATGTATTTATCTTTTAGCTTTGGGTGGTTGGATAGTTTATACGCGGAATATTGCTCCTTTGAAAAAACTTTAATATGCTTATATGTATAGTCCACTATGTTTTTGATTTCTTTTTGAAAAATTTTTTTTAGTTACCGATTATTTCCATTGTCGTTTTAAAAGATCCCTCTATGGAGCAGTTTTTATTGAACCATTCTCTGCAGTTTGTAGACATTTCTTGCCATTTAGACTCGCTTGTAGAAATAATTTTTTCTTTGACTTCTCGTGGATTACTGGCAAATAAGTAGTGAACGTTTTCAATTAAAGGATTATGGTAGTGATTAAAGCTATCCCAAGTAAAAATTGGAACGACTCCATTTGCCATGTATTCAATATCCCTTTGGCATTTAGGGCCATAACCTTCCAAGCTTAAACCAAATTTTGCTCTAGCAATCAATTTTAAAAAATCAATATTAGAATAGGTGTGATAGCTCTTTTGAAACAAAGCATTTTTAAATTCATAGTGGTCTACTGCTAGCGACCAATCATACCGTGTCCGGTTTACATATTGAATGGGGTTCTCTGCCGCACCTACAAAAATAGAATTAATATCTTTTTCTCTATCTTTTTCTTTTAAAACCGCCTCTACATTTTTGATATGACGTGGCCAATATATCCATGGCTTTCCTTTTGGATGTTGCGCGTTTGCAAACAAACCTAAATCTTTATCGATATTCCACGTTTCCCGGCACGGAAGAGTTTCTAGCCTATCATACTCATGTAATAAAGTAGCTCTTTGGTCATTGCGTGAAACCGCCCATGAAAAATTATCAATAGACTGTAATGTTTCACATAAACCTGCCTCTTGCCAACAATCTGCTAACTCTTGAAAACTATCATTCCACGCTACTTGCCCTTTATATATTTTCATTTTGCAACCTTTCTATCTCATGAATTAACACTAAGTCCTCTGCCCTCCCTCGTGCTTGCAATAATTGTACAACAGTTTGTTGAAATGATTTTTGATCATACGCATGTTTAGTTTGTTTAAAGAAATTAAAATGAAAGTTAATTAAATCTTTATTCATAAATTTCACAGTGTCTTCTAATTTTATAGATTCTTGTCTCGCTTGTCCGCTCGGACCCATAAATTTCCACCACCCCACGTTATAATTTAGGGGTAATGTTACTGTAGTAAAAGTTTGAGTGGTAACTTCTAATGGCTTTTGCTCAAAATAAAGACCTAATTGCTTGTGCATATCAAAAAGCTTAGACCACATGTTTAAAAACTCCATATTAGATATAAAAGCAAAGCCGCAATTGTAATAACCTACAGTTTTTTCATCAGCAAAGCCATCGGAGAAATGAGGGGTTAAAGCGGCGTCAACTTTACGGGAGGCGCATAAATCTAACATGTCCTCGTCGAATGGATTAAAGAAAAAATGATCTACATCACACCATAGTATAAATTTTTCTGACGATAAGGTTTTTTTAGCAATATTAAATTTACATTTAATTATTTGAATAAAATCTTCTTTTTCGTTTGCGTCTCCTCTTACATGGTCCGCCCCATTACTCGTGATAATCTGCTCGCACTCTAGATTTTCGAAATTACCATTAAGGTAATTATAACAATAATCATCACACGCTAAATGAAAATGAGCCTCATGATGAGACTGAAGGCTTTTTCTCATTAAGAGGAAATCCTTAAGGCAATTCTTAGTTACCGCTGAAACTACTGTTATCTTTTTCATCTACTTCGGGAGGCCGAGTCATAAAGTGACTTAATATCATAGGCAGGATAATGTTTTTTTCTCATTTCGTGCACCTCATCTAACATTTCTTTTAAAGTTTCCGGGTCGGTTGACCTTCCTTCTGGGTTTTGATAGTAAATTCCAGTGATATCTTTGATCATTTTTATTTTAGCTCCACCTTTTACCGCTCTAATCCACATATCCGAATCAGCAGCCGTTTTGTAAGAAGAATTAAAATAACCAAACCTTTCGTGTATAGACCTTCTCCACACGGGCATACAGTGAGGACTGTTATTAAAAATTAAATCCTTCCATGATTTTGTTTCGTTGCAAGGAAAAATAGTACTTTTTTGTACGTCTTGCCACCCTTCATTAGCTTTCTCGCTTACAAAAGTGGGACCGTAAGAAATGTCTAAATTTTTGTCAAGTAAAAACGGTTGAGTTAACGCCTCTAAAGACCAAGGACTTTTTCTGTCATCCACATTCCAATTGCCCAATAAAGGGGTGCGAGCCCTGCGACAACAAATATTCCATGCTTCATATAATCCGGGGTCTTTATCAAGCCGCTGATAAACAATGTTGCTATAACCTTGATATCTTTCGATAACAGAGAATTCATCTTCAGGAGAATTACAATCAAGGATATGAAACTTAATATCGTGAAAAATGGATTGACATATGATATCTTCCATATACCCCTCAATAAACTTTCTGCCTTTATACAAAGGGCAAAAAATCGTTGCTAAATAGCTATTATTGCTTGACAAATTCATTAAAATATTTACCATAATCATATGATTCGTTCTACGGAAAATCAACAAAAAAAATTCTACCTGATATCAGGTGGAGAATGGGAAGCGGTTGTACTTGCAAAAGATGCGATAGATGCTGCAGCCTATGGCTTAGAAAAAGCTTTTGAAAAATACGGCGAAGGATTGATGCTAAGTAATTGTATTACAGTTACAAATGCATCTGATATAAAATCTCAAGAACCTGAAGATATTGAAGTAGATATATTTTATGTACCGTCCATTTTGGCTGACATAGGAAGAAATGAATTAGCTTGTCAGTTAGATGAAATCCTAAGGGAGAATCAAAAAAAGCTTGACAAGCAAAAAATCGCGTAATAAATTATTAACCATGAAGGCATACATCAAAGTTGATCCGGAGTTTCAAACGTTTAAACGCCCCTCTTATTCGGGCGACGCAGGCTACGACTTGATCGCTTATAGCGACCCTGTAATCGTTGGAGAAACAAAAACCCCCAAGTCTAAACTTTATAAATCAATTTCTTATATTGAATATGACACTAATGTTATAGTTGCTCCAGAAGATGAGAGTCAGTACTTCTCTTTGATTTATCCTAGGAGTAGTATATCTAAATATAATTTAAGTTTAGCTAATTCTGTTGGAGTGATCGATTCTGGATTTAGAGATACAATAAAATTGAGATTTCGCTACATTTGTCAACCAGAGGATATGTCTTGCGAATCAAACGACAAAAATACTTCTCTATTTGTAAAGGTTAATAAAGATAAAATTTATAAAAAGGGAGATAAGATAGGGCAGCTAGTTTGGGCTAGTCATAATAAATTGTTTTTAGAGTTTACCCAAACACTTCCCATGTCTGACAGAGGTTATGATGGCTTTGGAAGCACTGGAGTATGAGAACTCAACTTATCGGGTTAGTTGGTTTTGCTCGGGCAGGAAAAAACAGTTTTGCTGACTTCACAAGCTCTCATTTAGAGAAGTGTACAAATATATCTTTTGCTTACGCCTTAAGAAAAGAGCTTGACTCTTTCCTGCTGAGTCGTTTAAATATTTCTGCTTTCACGGAAGACCCTGAAGAGAAGGAAATTGTAAGGCCTCTCTTAGTATGTTGGGGTACCGAGATTATGAGACAAAAAATAGATCCTGATTATTGGGTAAAATCTATAGAAAAAACTGTAGAAATTAATGGAAAAAACAATATATGCTCTATTATCACCGATGTTCGGTTTGGTAATGAAATCACATGGATTTCAGAAAATGGAGGTAAATCCATATGGATTGAACGAGAAGGAGTTAAGGCAAAAAACGTAGATGAGCATCTATATACCGAACCATTACAAACGCAATGTGATTTTTCTTTTAAATGGCCTAATTTAGAAAATTTTGAAGCCGAAGGGTCTAAATTAGTCAAAGAATTTTTAATTAATAATAATATATGTCAATCCACTCAACTCACTCAACCGACAAGCAATTAACCGATAATCTCAAGTTAGATATTGATACAGAGCAGTCATTACAAGAATTAATAAATAGACATTCTGGAATTTTTTTAGATATAGTAACAAGCTATGTCCCTAAAGGGTCAGCTACAGGCTCTAGAGAAGAGCTAATCAACGATCTCGAATACCATATTTACAACGCAGGCTTGAAGTATGACCACACTAAAAATACAAAATTTAGTACCTTTTTAGGCAACGAAGCCAAATGGGCTTGCTTAAATCAATATAATAAAAATAAAAAATATTTAATTGCCGATACCGACGAAAGTCGTTTTATGTACGAAAATAATCTCGTCTCCCAAGAGAAGCCCTTTGTAGATGAAAAAGTGTTAAGCAAAATATTTAATATTATTGAGCACCATCCTGACAAAAGGGTGCAGCGAATATTTAGGCTACGCTACGTAGAGCCTCAATTCAATAAACTAACTCCATGGAAAACAGTTAGCAAGGAGCTCGAAATGAGCATTCAAGGGTGTATTAACATACACAACTCAGCAATTAAAATTATAAGAAAACAATTAAAAAGTACAAATGAAATTGATATTTGATGCTCCTATCAACAACCTCTCTTTTGGTAATGTAGCAATTAATCTTTTAAGAGAACTATATAAAAAAGACGCAAAACTAAGCGTCTTTCCTAAAGGCCCACAAGATTTTACCGCCTTTGATAAAATTAATGAAGATTTTAAGAAATGGATAGAAAACGCCGCTACATATAAATTTCATAATTTAGATCCGGATTTACCATCTCTTAATTTGTGGCACTTAAATGGATCTGAAAAAAGAGTATCGAGGCGACAATATCTGCTTACATTCTACGAATTAGACTCCCCTACTTTTGTAGAGAAAAAACTCGTAGAAATGCAAGATAAAGTTTTTCTTAGCAACCCTGCTGCCGTCGAAGCTTTTCAAAAACTAGGTTGCAACAATGTTAAATTTGTACCCATGGGATTCGACTCCGATTTTCACCTTATAAATCAAGACAAGAAAATTGTAGAAGATAAAACTCACTTTGTTTTAATGGGTAAATTTGAAAAGCGCAAACACACTAAAGAAATTATCCAAGCTTGGATTGAAAAATACGGCAATAATGATAAATACCTGCTGAGTTGTTGTGTAGTTAACCCATTTATAAAACACGAACAAATGAATGCATTGCTCTCGGACACTTTAGATGGCAAACATTATAGTAATATAAATTTTTTACCTCATTTGAGGACGAATACTGAAGTTAATCACCTTTTAAACTCTGTAGATATTGATTTAACAGGCTTAAGTGGAGCAGAAGGCTGGAATTTGCCCGCGTTTAACGCCACCGCTTTAGGCAAATGGTCTATAGTTTCTAACCATTCAGCGCATAAAGCTTGGGCTACAAAAGAAAATTCTATACTATTAGAGGCGCAAGAAAAAGAACCCGCTGCAGATGGCTTATTTTTTGCTCCAACGGGAGATTTCAATCAAGGTAGTATTTGTAAATTCAACAAGGACCAAGCTGTCGCCGCAATGGAAGAAGCAGAGAAAAAAGTAAACACAGTGAACGAGGAAGGATTAAAACTTCAGAATGAATTCACTTATGAAAAAACTTTAAACTTAATATTAGAGGAAATACAAAATGGCTAGAGTTAAACAAGGAAAAATTATACAAGTAGAAAATGCAAATCGTAAATTTGGAGCTAATGCGAACTATTATGCGATTTGGACAGAGAATAAAGCAAAAGAGGAAATATGTCTTTTGTTCACAGAAAATCAACTTAAGACCGCCAAGACACGAGCGGATAAAAACCCCGAAGACATACCTAAAAAAGGATTCTTCGCAGACCTCTTTGACTGATGTATCAATATAAAGCTAAATTAATAAGAGTTGTAGATGGGGATACCGTTGATGCAATGATTGATTGCGGCTTTAGCACTTTCAAAAAAGAGCGTATCCGTCTATACGGAATTAATACTCCTGAAGTCCGCACTCGCGATAAAAAGGAGAAAGCAAAAGGCATCGCAGCTAAAGACCGCCTCATAGAACTGATCGAAAAGGGTGACAATGAATTTATTGTTGAAACCTCAATTGATAAAAAAGGTAAATATGGGCGCTTGCTTGGCAAACTATTCCAGATTAAATCTCCAGAGCATACTGCATTAGCAGCAGTCGCAAAAAGCTACAATGAGATTTTATTAGAAGAAGGTCACGCTGTAGAATATTTTGGAGGGAAAAAGTAGTGTCACACTTGAGACAAGATGACTCGCATACTCAAACATAATGATTTTAAATGTCGCGTCTTTTTGTCCCATAAAGTGAAAAACCTTAATAAAAACACCAATTTTTTAGTTGGCATGATAGTAGCTATAAGTATAGTATGAGAATTAATTCAACATATGGTTTAGTTAGAGGGGTAAGCGATTTATTTAATGATCTGCTTGCTGACGAAGGAATTTATAACTGGAGTTATAAAGGTTACCCATCATCTCGCATTGAGAAAGAAGGAGATGGATATACAGCGCGAGTTGAGACCCCCGGCTACAACAAAGACAACCTTTCCATGAAAGTGGAAAACGGAAACCTCCTCGTTGTTAGATCAAACAAGGAAGATGAGAATGACAAAATACTATATAGGCTAGAATTGACAAAAGATATTGATTATAAAAATATTAAAGCTAAATCTCAAGACGGGATTCTGCATCTTACCTTACCTGCACTTACGGAAAAGAAAAGTAAGTGTATAAATATTGAGTAGTGTTATATAAATTCAAACATTCAAAAACAGGGGAAATCCATGAAGTGGAGATGTCCATGAAAGAATACGCGCCTTATAAAGGTCCTGATGATAATGACGATCTTTGGGAAAGAGTTTATGAAGCTCCGCAAATTAGCATGGGCGTCTCCACGGCTAAATCTATAGATCCGTGGGATAATAATAGCTTTGTGAACCGGACTAAACAAATGAACGGCACATACGGCGAAATGTATGATCATGCGGAAGAGTTAAGCAAAAAAAGAGCTAAAGAGTCGTTAACCGGCGAAGACCCAGTTAAAAGAAAGTATTTAGATAAATACTCAGCAGAACGAGGAGGGAAGAAACATCCTTCTGAAATGAAAAAAACTGTTGAGAATAAGCACGTTAAAATTGATCTATAAATTATGGAGCAACAAAAGTAGCTGAATTGCTAGTAGCACTTCCTAAATCGTTGCTCACCACACAATAATAATCTTCACCATAAAAAGACGGCACGAAGGAGGCTGATTCAGCCCCTCCTACTGCACCAGTGCTATTGTGCCACTGATAAAATAAATCATTTTTACCTGTAGCCGTGACGGTAAGCGGCCCCGTAGGACCGCTCACATCTTGAGGTTGGCTTAAGACGAGAGGTGGAGTAGAAAATTTTAGACCACTAGTGTCAGACATAGAAAAACTAAAACTCGCTTCCATTGTTGCAAAATCCCCGATAGACTCTTGCAAACTCTCTGCATCCATTAATGCTCCTTCTATTTCAATCTGTAGACCAGTATTTCCACTAGCCCCTAATAAATCCAATGTAAAGTCATAAGATTTAGCAGTGTTTTCATCCAATCTAACTAACTCACTTAAAGTTCCACTTTGAAACTCAGAAGCAACCGCACTAAAAGATAAAGAACCTAATACCGGTAAAATTGCTCGCCTTCCATAAGGATAAATAGATCCAAATCCATATAAAGCGGTCCTATCAATACTAAAATCTAAATTAAAACCATTTATAAAAGCGGCGCGATTACTTCCAGTAAACTCTAGGCCCGGCACATTGACCCCTGCAGGCAAAGTCAATTTAATGCCTGACGGAGCTAAAGCGCTGTCAATTAAACCATCTTGATTTGTAGTATTTTCAAAAAATGATTTTTTTACTTTGTATGCATATTGAGAGTCTGGAGTTTTAGTGGTTTCGTTTATAGCGGGAATTGCATGTCCTGTAGTATATGGCTGTATTTCTAAATTATCTGCCTGAACGCTTGCTTCAACAGCGACTAACGAGCCAACAGCCCCATTAATAGAATAACCATTTAAAAAACAATTGCCCAAAGCAACTATATTAAAATTATCTTTAAAATTTGTGTCAGAGCTGGTCAATAAAACTTCATCATTAATCCCGCTACCTACTAATACATAAAAATTATTATCTTGATTAGGTTTCCTTAAACCGCTTAAAACGGCTGAATTGCGACCATCTACATTTAACCCAAGCATTACCTCATTAGTACCATTACTATAAAGATAGTTCATACCTAATGTAACTTGAGGGTTGGTAATATTAACAGCTCCAATATAATCTGCACTACCTATTTGTTTAAATCTTTCCCGAGCAAAAGAAAACTCAACACTAGATGACTGCATTCGTTTCATGCCAGTCAAATTATTTTCATTACTTTGGTTGGCTGGCCGAGGGCTAGCTAAAATCAAAGTCTGACCATAAGTTATTCTGGTAGTTCTAGCCATTTTCTAAGTTTTTTATTCGTTTTTCAAGTTCTTCTACTTTCGCAATAGTATCTTTTAGCGCTCCCCATAATACGGGAGTAATTTTTTCATAGTGAATTTTTTGATAAACAGGCGACCCTTGGTTGGAATCTTTTTGATCTTTAATTCCTTCAACTGGCTTAAATTCCGCCGAACCCCTAATTTCTTGGGCTACATCTTGAAACTCATGAGCAATAAAACCTATTTCCTCTTTAATATGATTGTTGTAACGAGGAAGTAATTGAGGATCATCTGTTTTAATATTTTCTTTGTAGCTAAAAGTATAAGAATTAATACCTTTAACCATTTGATAGCCATCTGTAAATTTTTTAATATTTTCTTTGATTCGATAATCTGAGCCGCCGCCTCCACCTCCGGTAGCCCCAGTATAACCTTGTCTGCCTTGTCTGCCTTGAGTGCCTTGTCTGCCTTGTCTCCCTTGAGTGCCTTGAGTGCCTTGATTGCCATTAGAGCCATTAGAGCCATTAGACCCTGTAGCACCTTGAGAACCAGACCCAGTATTGCCTTGCCTACCTTGAGTACCTTGAGCACCCGCACCTCCATTATTCCCTCCAGAACCTTGAGCACCTTGAGAACCAGTCCCTGTAGTGCCTTGTGCACCTTGAGAACCAGTCCCAGTAGTACCTTGTCTGCCTTGTCTGCCTTGAGTGCCTTGATTGCCATTAGAACCATTAGAGCCTTGAGCCCCTTGAGACCCACTCCCTGTCGCACCTTGGCTACCTCCGGTACGTTTTTCGATGATGTTATTTGCCCCAAGAACTAAATATTCCGTAGCACTGGTGTTGGTTGTAGCATTTCCAAGGTAAACATTATTGCCGCTAACAACTAGATCATCTTGGCCGTATTGCCCCATGATGACGGTGTTATCTGCAAAAGCTTCAAACACTGGAAGACCAGCAGCGTTATTCACACTCATTAGAGAGTCTGATAAATCATCACTAACAGTAAACAAAGTACCGTTTTGACCGTAAATTTCGAAAACTTGACCAGTAGCGTTTTCGTTCATTACTTTAATACCGGAACCGTCGTTGTGGACTTGAAGTTTGCCTGTGGGATCTATTGTTCCTATCCCAAGATTGCCATTTTCATCTATAACCATTCGGTCAGCACCAGTTCCACCTTTAGTTGTAGAAAAAATCAGATCAGCGTCACCGTCTCCAGCAAATTGTGTGCGAATGGTTCCTTCAGCAGCGGCAGAGCTACTGTTGATTTTCATTTGGATGGCACAGAAACGACCAGTGTTAATTGACCCACTGTCACTGTTACGCAAGACAAGCATGGAGTCAGCTTGGTCGTTTACGTTAAATGAAGTGTCAGCACTAGGGGCAACAATCTCCATGCCTTCAGCGTTAGGCGTACCAGTACCTATTCCAACCTTGCCGTCACCCATAACAGCCAAAGAATTAGTGTTCCCCCCTGTGTTAACTCTTAACCCATAAGCTGCTGCGCCAGAAGAAGCTATCTGAACATTAAGTCCATGAGCCTGTGTATGGGTAGCGGAATTATACAAATAAGAAAGGTATGTGCTATTTCCCGGCGCACCTGTTACATGAAGCTTTGCGCCGGGAGCATCAGTCCCGACCCCAAGATTGCCGTTGCTCAACATTGATACTTTAGCTATAGTGCCGTAGCCAAAACGTAATGCCGTATTACTGTCTGCCAATATATTAAAATAATCTCCCCCCGATAAATCTCCATTAACTCCATCCAACCAAATAACTGCTCCATTAGAAAACTCGCCAAAAGAAACTGAACTAGATCCTTCAAATACCATTAGCTGCTGCGTTGGCGTACCACCGATGCCGACTTGCCCGGCTGGATCAATCGTCATGGCGGTAATCGGAGTACCAGCCACTCTCATCCTGAAATACATATGAGGTCTGGTGGAGTGATCATAACGGTTATCCAAAAAGAGATTTCCTAGATTACCCTCGTACCTCAATTCTACTCCATAAGCCGTCTGGTTTTCTTCACCGATATGAAGCGTAGCGTTCGAACTAGTACCAGTATTCCTGACAGCAAGAACAGGGGTTCCACTACTTCGCACATCAAGAATATTATCTGGCGCAGCAGTACCGATACCGACTTGGCCTCCGGTAAAATAAGAGTCTCCATCAGTATGGATCTGTACTTGCTGAGACCCGCCATCTTTATAAGCACGGATTAAGCAATCATTTGCAGATTGACGAATGTTGAACATTGCATCTCCCGCTGAATCAACCATGTTTAATACATTTACTCCATCACCACTAGATTTAATCGCAACTTTCCCATCAGTACCCATACCGATGCCGATATTGCCGCCACTGTCAATAATGAAATGGTCATCAGCAGGGTTATTTCCCCCCCACATTTTCATAGTGGTATCGGAAGATACATAACCGACCCCACCTCTCTGAACTCCAGCATTATAGAAAGTAATGTGAGCGTTTCGCGTAGTGTTCGCGCTATCTAGCATCATTTCCACATCAGCAGAAGTGTTATCACTTTCTAACTTTAGCCTTGAATTGCCACTAGCTGGCTTTATATGCAAATTATAGGCTGGGTCATTTGTTCCTATTCCAACGTAACCATCCACGGGGTCAATGCACATTCTCTCAATTGGAACGTCACTGGCCGCTACTCCGGTTCCGCTTTTAGTAGCAAAAACTAAAAAACTTCTTTCAGAACCGGGAGTGTCATGCAGTCTTGTGCCTATCCAAGCTTGCGGCGCATTATTGTAAGAGGCACTTGAACCATTGTTAAGTAGGTGATTAAATGCTATACCGGGGTAATAAGTATTAGCTACGGAAGACCGAGTATGCTTTGGCCCGATCATTATACCCCAACTGTTGGAGCTATTTATAGTTGTGCTACCATTCCCCGGCCCTTGTATTGTCAACATACCCGGAGGAGCCTGACTATATGTATTAGCACTGATTAACTGCTTACCACTTGTAATTAAAACGTCTCCGCTATCAACGTGCAGCTTAGTAGCTGGCGCAGCGGTTCCTATTCCAACTCTATTGCCTGTTACAATCAGATCATTTTGACCATATTGCCCTAAAACTACCGTGTCATTTGCAAAAGCCTCAAACACCGGAAGTCCTGCAGCATCGTTAACGCGCAATAATGAATCACTAAGATCATCGCTTATCGTAAACAATGACCCATTATCTCCATACACTTCGAAAAGCTGACCTGTTACATCTTCGTTTAAAACTTTAATACCAGAACCGTCGTTGTGAACTTGAAGCTTGCCGGTAGGAGCTACGGTGCCCACACCAACATTGCCGTCAGTCTTAATGGTCATCATCGCGCCCCCGCTAACTGCTGCCCTAAAGCTTAAATTAGCGGTACAAGATAACTGAGTTCCGTTCCCGTCAATGTCTATATAGCTACTGCCAGACCCCTGAAATCTGGCCACATCACTTGCGCCATTAACATGAAGTAACCTTGCTGGCGCGCTAGTCCCAATCCCAACCTTACCGTCTCCCTTTATCATCATCCGCATGACGGGATTAGCCGAATTGTCAGCGGATGTTAAAAACTCCAAGTTTCTTCCGGCGGTATATTTATAATTATTGCGAATGATTGAACACGATCCAGTAGGAACGCTGCGTCCAAAAATAATTCCACCCATCACGCCATTGGCCTGACTTATTGGCCCAGTTCTAGTTACCGATATATACTGACCTCCATCATCAGTAGACGCTCCAACTCCCTGCCCTTCAAAATGGGCTATTGTTTTATTATCTGATGCGGTGTTGTTAAGGACTGTAAGCCTGTAACTTGTCGAAGCAGTACCGATGCCGACATCATCTGTGATCGTTGTGGGCGAAATATCCCCACTGCTGCGCGACCAAAATGAATCACCAGTAGTACCTTGAGCACCAGTCCCAGTTATACCCTGTCTACCCTGAGTGCCTTGTCTACCTTGAGTACCTTGAATACCTTGAATACCTTGAGTACCGGTGGTACCTTGAGTACCAGTGGTACCTTGAGTACCAGTGGTACCTTGAGTACCAGTGGTACCTTGAGTACCGGTGGTACCTTGAGTACCGGTGGTACCTTGAATACCGGTGGTACCTTGAGCACCAGTCCCAGTTATACCCTGTCTACCCTGAGTGCCTTGTCTACCTTGAGTACCTTGAGTACCTTGAGTACCGTTGGTACCTTGAGTACCGGTGGTACCTTGAGTACCGGTGGTACCTTGAGTACCGGTGGTACCTTGAGTACCTGTAGTGCCTTGACTTCCCCCCGTTCTCTTTTCTATGATATTATTCGCTCCCAGTACTAAAAACTCTGTAGCGCTGGTGTTAGTAGTAGCATTACCCAAATAAACATTATTTCCGCTTACAACAAGATCGTCTTGACCATACTGGCCCATAATGACAGTATTATCCGCAAAAGCTTCAAAAACAGGAAGCCCTGCAGCATTATTGACGCTCATTAAAGAGTCACTTAAATCATCTGAAACTGTAAATAATGTACCATTCTGACCAAAAACTTCAAAAAGGCTCCCCGTAACACTCCTATTTAAAATATTAATTCCTGATGTTCCTTCATGAGCAATTTGGAGCCTACCTGTAGAAACATTGTCAAACACCTGCATACTGGCAATGTTTGAGGGGCTAGCGTTAAAAATTCCATTATTGAAATTTATTACTCCAGAAGCGGGTGCGATGAAAATATCTGTAGCCATTACTATATATTACACTCTATTTCCCAAATCTATTTCTAAAATAATCATAGTTTTGCTTAACTTCTCCTGCCGATAAGGCTTTATTATACACCATTATATTGGCTAAATCTCCCGGTAAAAAATTAGATGTATTTCTTTTCCCTACTTCTAGATTTCCTCCTGAGGAATTAATGGTTCCATCACTTCCCGAAGCAAAAGAAGTAGTAACATTAAAATTTTGCTCACCATCTAAATACCCTTTAAAATTAGCACTTGTGCTGGAACCACTACCTTCATAAACCAAAGCAACATAAAGCCATGTATCAGTTTGATCTGCCGTAGGTACTGTAATCTGTAAACCATCAGCTACACCACCATTATTATCAACCCAAGTACTGCCATTATGAATATCAAAACCTATTTTATCATAATAATTGGCTATCCAACAACCAGACTCTTCACAATAAATTTGATTATAAGCAGCATCTGCTACCCATGAGTCAAATTTAATCCAAAAACAATAACTCATAGCGTTATTACTAGCGGATGGCTTCCACGCCCAAGTCATATTATCATCAGTGCCGTCAAAACTATATTGTTTAGGCCATATCATATTACTTCCTTGGCCAAGCTGACTGCACCCTGAGACAGTGAGACCTGCCCTATTCCCGTAGCCAGTCATATCATACCACGTACTAGCACCAAAAGTCCTATACTGATTAGCGTCACAAAAAACTTTGAGGTTTGATGGCGCAGCAATTTGAGGTAGGGCAGAAATACGGGTTTTCGTAACTAAATAATTATCAATTCTTTCTTTAGCGGTTAGCGCTTTGTCATACAAACGTAAAAAAGCAACCTCACCGCAAAAAGACTGACTACTTTGAGATAAAAATTGTAATGTGTCATTAGCGTCTATTTCTGGCGCTTCATAGCCCGTCTGAGTTTCTACTAAAACATTATCCTTGTACCAATACAATAAGCCCCCCGCACAAACCAATTGAAAATGATGCCATGAGCCAGCCTGAACTGTATCATCACTAGGTAAGTAGCCGCTGTCAGTAGTTCCACCACTTCCACTAGCATGATTAACCCTAAGATAAGGTCGGCCATAAGCATTCCCTCCATAACGAACAATTATCCCATCACTTTGATAGGTTTCATTGTTAAAAAGACAATAATTAGTGCCATCATCTTTAGCTGCCAAAAAGCAGGCGGCCCATTCTATCGTATAGTTATTAGCGCTCCCTATATTACCAAGATTTGAGATTGCATCTGTTGTAGTATATTGGACATATCTTCCGCTTTCATTTCCGAGGAAAATTCCTCTCTTTGCATTGATGCCGGGAGATCGTTGCGACACCCCTACACTCCCTGTACTATTAGTAGCATTACCCGCTAAATCAGTCGGCCATCGCGTAAGATAGGCAGTATCATAATATACATTTTGATCTAAATCCCACTTATAAGATAAATAAAATTCAACACTTTGCCTTTCTTTTTGAGTTAAAGCTCGATTATAAATAATAATTTCAGCTATATATATTTTGGAATAGGAGGCACCGGCAGTTTTCCCTATAATAGCATCCGAAGTTGTACTAAAATTAGATGTATAAATATTACTAGCATTTGTTCCTCCTCGAAAACCATCAAGAAGAGCGAATACAGATGCGGCCCCGGCTTCTCCGTTACTGTTTTTATTCCAAGCTCCTGTATGAAGATGATAGCCCGCTGTATCTTGATAATAATTTTGCGTCTCTGCTCCACTAGCGCTATTACCATACATCCGAAAATCCATACTGTTGCCGCCGCTATCTCCAACTCCCATATAATTTTGACTAGAAGTGCCAGAGGTGGCTCCGAAAAAAAAGCCCGCGCCAGTATTATTAAATGCTCTTTGTCTACAGACCATAAACATTACCATTCCATCGTTTGCCCCAAAAGTCCAACCGCTGGTGTTTACAGTCAAAAAGTCGTTAGTTCCATCAAACTCTACAATGCCTTTCCCTAAATAGCCGGTAGAATTATAATTTGGTTTATATGAAGTTGTTGACTGAGTCGCGCTATAGTTGCTACTACTTTTATCCGCCCAAGAACTAATAGCATTTGATGAATGAGTAATACTGCTTTCATCATCAGCATCTAGCCACAAAACGCAATCAGGAATAGAAGTAGGTCGTCGTATTTGATTATAGCCCGCACCATACCCTTGTGTTCCATCGAAACACATGGCTAAACCAGCAGTAGTAACGCTAGGGCTATAATTTTGAGACATTAGAAAGGTAACCCAGTTGGAGTCCAATCGGTTCCACTTAAAATGCTTATCATTTCAGGGTGATTGAACTCTTTTTTAGTTTCTCCACTAAACTCCACATCTAAAGCGTATTCATAACACGGAGGCCGTCCACTAATGGCTCCAGACACTGCAAATAATCCTGATGATAAAATTTCATCTGAATAAAGGGGATAATATCCTGTTCCTGAAACGATCTCTCCTGTTATCATCCCTCCAGAACCCGTTAAACTTTCCCATTCTAAAAACGCCCCGCTCCCAGTTGTTTGATAATCATATTGATAAGTATCGTAAGTGCCCGATTGTACACCGTGTAAAGGGTATTCTGTTGTAGAATCCCATGTAGTAGTTATATTGGGGCTACCACTATTTGAAAATTGTTGATTAAATCCACTATAAACTGTAATTTCTGGTTGATTATCTTCGGGGTAAGTGACCACTGGGTATTTTACGAATGATTTGGTGCCACTTTCAGCCGGAGGCGCAACATTATAGCGGCACGTCTCAGGCGAAGTTTCCATTATATTATTAAAATTGACTTTAGTGGCAAGGTCACCACTGGTCAAAAATATCCATCTTCTATTAGGGAATCTATTATTACTCATCTTTATATTTTATTAAATTTACACATTAAATCTACTTTTTTGCTTTCATCACACTCCAAACCTACTTCTTTCTTGATTAAAATTTTCTTTTACTTCTTGGGCGGTTAATTCTGTTGAATAGACGGTAAATTTAGCTATTCTGCCATTCATGGGTCCTCCATCACCAGACCCTATCTTAAGAACCTGCGTGGAGGTTGGTACGTCAGCCGCAGTTCCTGCGTCTCTGAACACCCCATCTAAATACATTTTAACGCCGCCACTGGTCGTGTCCCCTGTGCTCGTTCCTGTAAAATGATACCATCTGCCCGTTGTGATATTACCGCTAAGGGGAATAGTACAGTCCGCGGCCCAATTAGTCCCCCAGCCAAACCTTAAGTTGCCATAAATCATAGACAACATGGTTCCACCAGCAGTATTCCAGTTCTCATCTTTTTGGAAGATGCTATCGTAAGTAGAACTAGCCGGAATACTATCTAAATAAAACCAACAGCTCCACGTTCTTGCCAACATTAGTGGTGACGAATGAGGTACCTGCACATAATCATCTGTACCATCAAAATCTAAGAAACCATGATCTGCTGGAAATATATTAAAGCCCACTTTGCTGGTTCTTTGAGTAGTTGTAATACCTCCAATCAGATCTCCATCATCTCCACCCAGCCCTAAATCTTTCCAACCATCAGTGGTACCACGACTAGTAGCAGCTATGGCACCTGTTCCATTTAAAATAAGAGGAGTCATGCTATCTCGAGCTTCAAATTGAGGGCCAAAACACCATATTGTATCTCCTACCGTATTCCCAAAATAATTACTGATATACAGTCCAGTTTCATTAGCTGCTGTGGCACTACCATATTGAAAAAGTCTTATCCATTCATTTGCAGGCCAATTTGCAGATCCACTAATACTTTGCTTGCCGTCGTAGCCTCCCCACACTAAACTACCAAGACTGGTATTGCCAACTATACCTCGGATATAAGGACCTCCTAATCCTTGTTTACTTTGACGATACCAAACTGTAACTACATAACGAGTGCTAGCAGAAACGGCACATCGCCCCATGCCAAAATGCAGGCTCCCTACTGCTGTAATAACTCCTCTACATATATAAATATTAGCCTTTTCATATCCTTTGGGCTTAGAAACATCAGATACATTATTAGTTCGTGTAAAAGACCCACTGTTAGCCCAATCATAAGCTTGGCCTAAAGTAAGGTCATATACTGCTGATTGATTAGTAGTAGGCGCTCCTGCGAAACTTGCTAATACACCAGCATCCAAAGCAAGCAGTATCTTACCACTTGCTCCTCGTCCTCTGCCACTTAATTTTGGTCCGCCTGATGTTGACATAATTATTATTTTCCGAATCTATTTCTTTGTTGGTTAAAATTTTCTCTTACTTGTTGGGCCGTTAAGGCTATTCCGTATATCCTTATAGCTCCTATTTCCCCATCGAAAACCCCATACGGCCCACTTCCGAACTCTGCCTTTCCTATATCTAGATACATATCACTTCCATCGTAAAAAGAGTCACCAGTATCGCTAGGAAGTTGATTTGGGGTAAGAAGGACCCCATCAACATAACGCCTAACTCTATGTGTAGCCCCTTGATTTTCATCAACTACGTCTACCCAATGATGCCACCCAGCCGCTGTTAAGTACCCATCAGGCCAATAATAGCGCGTCCCGTAACCACTTCCGGTCATATACTGACCGCCGCCTATGGTTGTCCATTGCCACTTGTAATTATTTCCATGATCACCCATAAATAATAACGTCTTCGTTCCAGAGGTAACTCCTCTTACCCACGACTCAATGCTTTTTTGACGCGTATTGCCAACTCTACACCCTTTCCCGCCTTGTATGTAATCATCTGTCCCATCAAAATCCCAAACCGCATTACCAATAGGCCTAATCACTTCACCAACCCTATAATTTGTAACGTCTGTCATGTCTTTGGTATTAAAATTGCCGCCATTATTGCTGCCACTTCTATCTACTACAGGAGCATTTAAGTTGCGTCTTGTTGGAGGGGTAAAGTTGCCTGAACCCGACCACAAAGCAGTACCTTTTGTAATTCTTATTTCATCTAAATAACCGTCCCAAAGAACACTTGAACCGGAAGATCCAATAGAAATAACATCCGTAGAACCCATAGAGGTCCCCGAACTGTAATTATTACTTCCCTTATGAACTCCGTCCACCCAAACCCTAATCATGCCGAGCCTTCTTGTCACAGCCATATGGTGCCACGCTCCATCGCCATAATCACCATCGCTACCCCATATTATATTGTTCCCACCACTCCCGTTCCAATAAAGCCAAAAAGCATTTCCATCATTAAAATTCAAAGATATGTTTGAAGTAGCATAAGTTCCCATACTAATAGAATGCATTCTCTCTGTTTGGCCGCTATTCATATTAAACCAATAATCAATAGTCCAATCCCCCGTACCGAAATTACCAGCATCACTAGAAGCAACTTCTATCCGCTGGGAAGAGCTTCTTACAAATTTTAAAGCACTACCACCAAACTCAGAACTACCAGCATGAGACACTCCATTGGTATTAGTAAGAGCTAGCTTTTTGGGACTAGAATCCTCAAAAGTAGTTCCGGTGCCCACGTTCCCATGGATCATTAAATCAACAGAAGTGGGGCGCGCATTATATGTTCCCGTTCCACCATTACCCTCACGCACAAAAGGAGTGGCGTAGCTTTTTTGTTCTAATTGCGCATCAGCCAAATATACAACATCTCCCACTGTAGCAGAATTAGGAGGCTCTATTCCAACCTTTATGGTACCCGCACCCGTCACAGTCCCACTTATAGACACCCTTTGCCACAGACCAGTTAAAGTATAGTTTACGGTTGTGGCTGAGCCTGTTGCCGTACCCGCAAAATTAATCCTTATGTCTCCACTTTTTCCCACGCTGCCCCCCACTCCTTTTACCCAACAGGAAAAAGTAAGACCCCCTGTTGCAACACTATGTACTAAATTAGAATAAATATAAGGATCTGCATTAGTAGCCGTTATACTCCCAGCCGAACCTCCGTTTGGACCTTCAGAAGCATTATTAGCAATAGTTCCATTTGTTTGCGTCCAGTCGGACCCCGTCCAATTGTTAGGGTTTGAAAAAATATTAGAAGTAGGTTCGCCCGGATAACTCTTGGCATCGTGCGCGTCCATTTCCAAAACAAGGTTGGTTGCCCCGCCTCGTCCTATTCCTTGTATATTTGGTCCTGCTGATGTTCCCATTATATAAATCTGCTTTTTTGTGCGTTATAGTTTTGTAGAATTTCTGCACGACTCAACGTTCGACCATAAATCTGACAATTAGCTATATCCCCCGTAAAATGACGGCCTGCAGTATATCCTACCCCTAAATACAAATCTGCTATGTCGCCGTCCCAAAGATAAGTCGAAGAGGATGTTGAAGTGGTAATTAAAGCTCCGTTTGTGTAAGTCTTAAGATTTTGACCAGTACCGTTGGGCGTAACTGTCAATACAAGGTTGTACCACACATCATTAGATAGACTGCCAAAGCTAATACTAACGTAATTCCCAGCATCTGAACTCATATATACACGAACAACACTTCCCGCAATATCAACCTCCATTCTCGGTCCTTTGTTGTAAGTTGTTGCGCCATAATTACAATCATAAACATTTCCATAATTGTCTATTTGAACTCCTTTTCTCATCCATACAGAAATAGTACAGGAAGAAAATTCACCGCTGGTACCCAACGATCCAACGTCTACATAACTATGAGGTTCAAAGCCTATCGCACCAACATTTTTATGAAAAAGCGGAAAACCCTGAGTATCGCGGCCGGTGTTTACGTTTTTGCTACCGTTGTAACCTTCTTTGAAAAGTAAAGCAGAAGGAGAGCCATTAACCGTACCATTGTTGCTATTACTGCTACGATCTGTCCATGTTGTACTGCCATCGTTTCTCCAATAACCCACAACGTTTGAGCTATTACTCAAACTCATAGGGTTAGGTGGAAGTGGGCCACCATTAGGCCCGGTAGCGGCAAGAGCTTGAACTTGTGCTAAAGTAAGCACGGAGTCATAAGCCACCACCTCGTTAATAATGCCATCGAAATAAGCGCCGTAGTTAGCCCTTCCTATCCAGATTTCTTGGTTGTAAAACGTAATGGTGTCTGTTCTTGTGCTAGAGTTATTTAATACGCCATTAATATATATCTTTTGCGATCCACTTGTATGAGTGCAAGCAATATGAACCCAAGTATTAGATGCAGTAATATCGCCTGTTGTTTGCAGATCCCGATAGGTCATTCCATCATTCCATGAAAAAAAGACCTTGCCATCACTCAATAGACGAACGTGAATAGCATAGTAAGGATTAGCATGAGAGGTAAAATCATAACTAAAAATTGCCCTATCTCCGCTCGGAGGCCCTACAGCGGGATTAACCCAAGCCGCAATTGTGTAATTTTGATTTGCAAGCGGGCCGGTGGAGGTAGATTCCACCTGAACATAGTCACTTCCCGCATTACTAAACCACATTGGCCTATTGTAACCTGTAATTAATTGAGGGCACCCATTTTGACCTGATAAAAATTCATCATTATTGAAATTTTGACCTACGCCCGAATTCTTATTCCCGCTTCCGTCATACGCAATAGCTCCCGTTCCCTCCGCCATGGAATACCATAAATCTAAAGAAGAAATCTGACTACCATCCGGTATAATTTCTTTCGAATCGTTATACATTTGCTTCACTTGCGCAGAACTCAAAGCTGTATTAAAAACTTTAAAATCTGACATTCTTCCATTAAAAACTGAACTACTCCAATAGCCCCCTACAATATTAACTGGACCGTTTACCGTGGAGCTGGAAGCAGACCCTCCTGAACCTAAAGCTTGAGTAGGGCCAGCGTCTAACACCCCGTTAATATAAAAACTAACATAGTTCTCGCTAGTGCGCACCCAAACTAAATGTGTCCAAGTGGTAAGCGGAATAGTACTAGTAGAATAAAGGTACCTCCAAGCTCCTGAATAATACTGATAAGCCATCTTACCACTATCCATGCCAAATCTCAAATTAACAGGACCTCCCGACTTGTTAGATAAAATATGCTGTGTACTCGAATCGGAAGATATCCACACCGACACGGCACAACCATTACTTAAAGTTATATCACTGGTAGTGTGAATGTCGTCGTCCGTCCCATCAAAATCACAACATCCTCCGGTATACATGGTTCCATTAGTGCTGCCAGCACGATTATATAGTGTGGTAGCACTGCTAGCTGTGGACGGCATGAGTGCATCACCAAGAAATTTGATACCGTCTGTTATTATTGTTGGACTGTAATTACTTGCCATTATTTATTATAAACATGTCTTTGAGCATTAAAATTCTGTAATATGTCGTCAGCGCCTAATATTTGAGTATAAGCTCTCACCGCTCCGATTTTTCCGTCTAATACCTCTCCTCCTGTACCGTTATAAGAAGCTAAGTTGAACCTTCCATTACTTCCAGTTCCTGTGCCAACAGTTGCTTGACCTACTTGGACTCCATCTAAATATGCAGTTCCAATTTTTGCAGAGTCTATCGTAAGAGCCATGTGGTACCACACATTGGCAGAAATAGCAAACTGACCTACCCATGTATTTCCTCCCCCTCCATTTCGACCGGGTTTGAAATAGCCATTAAGAAATCCAATTTGAGTATAAGTGCCGTGTATCCCTAGTACCGTTTGCCAACCCGAACTAGTATCAACAGTCATAGCCCAAGCTTCTAAAGTTAAAGGCGTGTTATTAGCAGTAGGGACCATAGTGTCTACAGTTCTTCCGTAATCATCGGTATCATCAAAAGCAAAATATCTAGGCCCATTTAAGCCCCAATTGTGAAAAGACGGCCCATTATAAAGAGTAAAGTTAGCATCAGTGTCTTGAAGATTTGGGAATAAAGGGGTAGACACAAGGTTAGCCCAAACATGACGAGTGAATCTAAAATTAGAAACAGTTATATTTCCTGTGCCAAGAGATGAACCATGCCTCAAATAAAAGGTTATAAGTCCAGTAGCACTACAGTTTTTAGTCAAAGCAAAGGTTTGTTTAGTGGTAGAAGTGGCTATGGTTGAATTAAACACATTATTATTTACTCCATCATTATCTAAAACTAAATTGGGCGATCCAGATTCAGCTACATAGTCAAACATAACCGTCCAATCTGTAGCCGAATCTATAGTTGCACCAAACCGCCCTATCCAACTATTATAAGTATCTAGTATTTTAACTGAATCTTTTCCTAAAATAACATAATTTGCCTGCTGACTATTATAATCTGTCCATCCTGTATTAATGTCATAAGCATCAGGAAAAGAAAGACTTGCATTAGCATCTGCGCACATAACTAACCCATCTGTTACTATTCTTGCGTTATTGTGAAAAGCCATATTATACTCCAAACCTTCCTCGTTGCGCTTGAAAATTTTGTACTATTTCGCCACGAGTTAAACCTTTTTTATAAACCCTGACACAAGCAATTTTACCATTAAAAAAGTAATCAGTCCCAGCGGCGTAAGCTCCAATCCAACAACCTCCACTGTTGGTACTGAGCGTTCCGGTAGCCGCATCTGATGCTACTTCTGTGGTATTTTTATATAGTTTTTTTCTGTTACCATCGTAGGTAGCAGTTATCATGCTCCATTGCCCAGCCGTTGCGATACTTGAAGTGGCAACACTCGTATCATTTGAACTGGTTCCGTAAGTCCGGAAGTAACACGTTCCTCCAGCAGTAGTACTAAAAAATAAAGAATATTGCGTATTGAGTGCACCCTTTTCAAAAATATGTCCAGTATGATTAGTATTAGTTGGATTAATCCATGCTTGTATTGTAACATTATTACAATTCATAGGTATAGCCCCAGCTTCATCTTCCCCCTGCACTCCTTCAAAGTGCGTGTAATTACTCGGATTAAAAGTAAAATATCCACCATTAGTATTTCGGGTAAGAACGGGCCTATACTGAGCTCGCATATTAGAATTGCCGCATTGGTCAACCCATAAATCTTGTTCACTGGCTATACAATCCGCAATACTAGGATCGCTTCCATTTACTATATAACACTTGGGACGACCCCAATAAATATCTACAGTCGGATCGGTTGAATAATAAAGATATTGGCGCTCATTAGCTTGAGTCTCGCTTGTATTGAAAATAGTGTTTCCTCCGGTATTGCAACCGAAACCCGATGTACTTCTTACTCCCTTGTTAGCGCCAAACATAGGATAAAAACCCCAATCTGAAACGTAAGGACTACCTCCCCCTCCTGCTACGGTACCCTCCGGAAACATATAAGAAATAGCTGCATACCAACCCCCCTCCGTAAAACTACCCCTACTTACACAAAAGTCATAAGGATTTCCTTGAGTGTTGCGATCAGACCATTGAAGAATGGTTTGGTTAACTCCATGGTTGCCGCCATATATGGTTCCGTTAGCTCCCTTCTCTATTACTTTAAAATAACGAACCCAGCGATATAAATTTGATCGAGTAATACTAAAAGCACTACTATTCCAACCTCCATCGGCACCACTGCTTGAATCATTATTGTAAGCTCTCCATATTATTGCCCTGTTGCCATGCGGGTCCGTTCTGTAAACTCTCGAGTTTTCACTGGTAGATCCATTTTGACCCCAATTACCAATACCTCCAGTACCAAGTTGCCATTCAGTAAAATGCTCCATGGCATCGGTGCCACTAAATTTGGTGGTGCTAGGTATTTGCGCTGCATCGACCGCGAAAACTAAAGAGTTTCGCGCTGCTAGAGGTATTCCATAACTACTACTCATTTTCTATTTTTTCTATTTCCACCTCTAATTTAGAGACATCTTTTCTTTCTGCATGTACTATATAATAATAATTTAGTTTTTCTTTTAATCTATCTGTATTTATGAAAACTTGATTATTTCTAATCTTTTCTATATATAAATTTTGATGATGTCCAATTGGGGTAAGTTGAACTGTAATACTCTCTTCATCTACTAAATGAGTCCAATAATCTGGTAAATCAATAATTTTATAAGTAGATTTGCCCCGAATATAAACGCCATTTTCTGGCCCTTCCAAAGCGCCATACCGTAGACGCATATTTTCTTTTGTTGGATGGTCAATCAGGAATGATTTGGTTGTTGCTGCAAAAGAGCCGTTTACTTCAAGTGTGTGACTTGGAGCAGACGTTCCTATACCAACATTGCCGCCTTGCAACATGCAAATCCTAATGGCGCTGTTATCATAAATGTGCAGCGGATTTGTTACGGACTGGATGAGGTTGCTCGTGTTAGCAGCCTGAATATCCATCCGTTTAGTTGAGAAGGTGGTAGAAGAATACCTTACGGTAGTAGTGCCGATCACATCTAATTCATTTCCCGGACTTGTTGTTCCTATACCCAAGCCTGTCGCATCAAGCCACATCGCCTTACCACTATCGCAACCCATGTATAGTCGTTTGCTACCCGATGTTCCACCAGCCACAAACGCTGTTTGAGTTCCGTTTGATTTAAAACTAATTGAAGCCGCATCGCCTGTCGTTGGGCCGTCAACAATTACTGTAGTATCGCCACTCGGCCCTTTAACGTGCAGTTCGGCTGCTGGCGCAGAAGTACCTATACCAACATTACTATTTGAAAAATAAACGGCGTCTACATCAGCCCCGCCCTCTATTCTAAATCTTTCTGCCGAGGCATTACTGGCGTTATCCGTATACCAAATCTGGTCTTGAGCATCGTCTGATACGTAGGTGATGTTTCCACTGGCACCTTCGTTAGTGATATTAAAAAAGAAAGCATTACTTTGAAGTTTGAGTTGGGTGTCGTCAGAGTTACTGGCACTTTTTACTTGTAAAGTTGTCGCTCCAGCACTTCTCACGTCCAATGCGTAAGCTGGCGTAGTCGTTCCTATTCCAACGTTGCCCGATGCATCGATTCGTACTCTTTCTACGCTGTCCGTATATAATCTAACTTGCCCCGCTCCTGCAGCGGTAGCCCCTCTAAAATGTCCAAATCTTGCAGAGTGGTCAGTAGCACTATATCCAGACAAGTCCATAATAGCCCTCTCTGCTCCTGTTGTTGCGGCAGTACTATTACTTCCTGTTGAAATAAGCTGCCCGACAACTTGAAGCTTCTCAATGGGCGCAGCAATCCCGATGCCGACTCTGCCTACATTTGAGATTCTAACTTTTTCTGAAGGAGAGCCCGCTGTAGCTGTTAAGAACGCTAGGCCGGAGGATAAAGTAGTACCTGAATTAACCTCCGCTAAGGATTGAATTCTTCCCATTGCCTGCAAAGCCCCATCGCCTGCCCTTGCACCTAAAAAGTAAATTGCGCCGCCAAAACCTACGCCTGTAGTTCCACTCGAAGTAGATTCAATCCGTATAACATCTGATGTTGTTGTTTCATTAGCTGTCTCTTCGGCTATATGAAGCTTATCACCCGGAGAACTTGTCCCTATCCCCACAGAATCAGTGCTAGTTGTCAGGTAAACGTCGGGGGCACTACGTGACCAAAACGAATCACCAGTGGTACCTTGAGTACCGTTGGTACCTTGAGTACCCGTGGTACCTTGAGCACCCGTGGTGCCCGTGGTACCTTGAGCACCCGTGGTGCCCGTGGTACCTTGAGTACCAGTGGTACCTTGAGTACCAGTGGTACCTTGAGTACCGGTGGTACCTTGAGTACCGGTGGTACCTTGAGTACCAGTGGTACCTTGAGTACCAGTGGTACCTTGAGTACCAGTGGTACCTTGAGTACCGGTGGTACCTTGAGTACCAGTCCCAGTTGTACCCTGAATACCTTGCCCACCCTGAGTGCCTTGTCTACCTTGAGCGCCTTGAGTGCCGCCGGTACGTTTTTCGATGACATTATTCGCCCCAAGAACTAAATATTCCGTAGCACTGGTGTTAGTGGTAGCATTTCCAAGATAAACGTTATTGCCACTAACAACTAGATCGTCTTGGCCGTATTGCCCCATGACAACAGTGTCGTTTGCGAATACCTCAAACACGGGCAAACCGGCGGCATCATTTACGCGCAGTAGGGAATCGCTTAGGTCGTCGCTGATCGTTAGCAACGAACCGTTGTCACCGTAAACTTCAAAGAGTTGTCCCGTGACATCTTCGTTAAGGACTTTAATGCCGGAACCGTCGTTGTGGACTTGGAGTTTGCCTGTAGGAGTTGTCGAACCAATTCCCACGTTACCTCCCGGAGTAATGTCAACTTGCGCACCATCGTTTTCCCAAATCTGGTAGTTTCCTCCTCCAACACAATATGCATACCAAAGCGCATTAGAGTTCCCAATAATATGACCAACATTGGAGGCGTCATTTACGTTTATTCTTGAATAGGTGGAGCTGCTTGCCCTGTGGATATAAAGAGGATTTGAAGGGCTCGTCGTGCCAATTCCCACATTACCGTCCTGCTGGATGGTCATTTTGGCATTATTTATATGCACAGGATTGCTATTATGACCCGCGGTGAACATTAACTTTTCAGTACCCCCACTACCGCTGCCCACTTGTAATATAGCGCAACCATAATTGCCCGCAGCTCTCTGGAAATAAATAGATGAAGAAATAGCGTCATCTGCTCCAGTTTTAAATAGATTTAACTGCGCTACAGGAGCATCAGTACCAATTCCCACATTACCGTCACGCTTAAAAGTAACTAATGGAGTTCCCCCAGACGTTGGCTCTAAAATTTGAATCGCATTATCCCCGGCAGTTGCGTCATATAGATGACCAATTTCCATATAAGTCGTACCAGAGTTTCCAAATTTTATCTTTGATCGTGAGGTGCCATCAGTTGCGTTGCTGTTATCTACAAATATCTTGGGATCGCTTCCACGAACATGAAGCGTTTCGGATGGCGCAGTGGTTCCTATACCTATTTTGCCCGCTTGACTAACTAAAGTTGGAGTTGTAGCACTACCGTTATCCCAAATTCCCACGTATGTACTACCAGCATGCGCATACCCTATCATGCCTCTATAAGTGCTTGCGCCCTCATAGAAATAAATACGCATATCGTTATTACCTTCAAATGCAAGCGATGAAGACGCAATTTGACTAGCTACGTCTGTTGTGTCAAATCCACCCGAGTCAAACGCTACCTCAAGCTTAGCTGCAGGATTAGTGGTGCCTATACCTAAAATATCCGAAGTAGCAGTAAGATAAACATCATTACCGCTCTTGGTAAAAAACGAATCACCAGTGGTACCTTGAGCACCAGCACCCTGAATACCCTGAATGCCTTGTCTACCTTGAGTACCTTGAATACCTTGAGTACCGGTGGTACCTTGAGTACCAGTGGTACCTTGAGTACCAGTGGTACCTTGAGTACCAGTGGTACCTTGAGTACCGGTGGTACCTTGAGTACCGGTGGTACCTTGAGTACCGAGGTTACCTTGAGAACCTGCGCGCGCAGT